>Ga0209381_1000331_pt1 | contig 128066 bp, 102 predicted proteins | sample DewCreD2012metaG_FD_184111 | JGI IMG/M metagenome (GOLD analysis project Ga0209381, IMG submission 184111) | Hot spring sediment bacterial and archeal communities from British Columbia, Canada, to study Microbial Dark Matter (Phase II) - Dewar... ...
TCGGTATCGGAGCTTTCGAGGACGCCGCTCATGCGGGAGAGGTCGTCGAGGACGACGCCGGTGCCGCGGGCGACGCAGGTGAGGGGGTCGTCACCGATGACGACGCGGAGGCCGGTCTCGCGCGAGATGGCCTTGTCTATGCCGCGGAGCAGGGCGCCGCCGCCGGTGATGACCATGCCGCGGTCGAAAATGTCGGCGGCGAGTTCGGGCGGGGTCTGCTCGAGGCAGAGGCGGATGGCCTCGATGATGGCGCTGAGCGGCTCGCGGAGGGCCTCGCGGATCTCTTCGGACGAGATGATCTCGCGGCGGGGCAGGCCGGTAATGAAGTCGCGGCCCTTGGCCTCGAGGGTGAGCTCCTGCTCGAGGGGGAAGGCGGAGCCGATGCGGATCTTGGTGTCCTCGGCCATCCGGGGGCCGATGTCCATGTTGTAGGTGCGGCGCATGTGCTGGATGATCGCCTCGTCCATCTTGTCGCCGGCGACGCGGAGGGACTGGCAGGTGACGACGCCGCCAAGGGAGATGACGGCCACCTCGGTGGTGCCGCCGCCGATGTCCACCACCATGTTGCCGGTGGGCTCGGTGATGGGCATGCCGGCGCCGATGCCGGCGGCCTTGGGCTCGTCGATGAGGTAGACTTTGCGGGCGCCGGCGCGCTCGGCCGAGGCGTAGACGGCGCGCCGCTCGACGTCGGTGATGCCGTGGGGCACGGCGATGACGAGGCGCGGGCGGTAGCCCCAGCGGCGGTTGTGGACCTTGTTGATGAAGTAGCGGAGCATCTTCTCGGTGATGTCGAAGTTGGCGATGACGCCGTTCTTCATGGGGCGGATGGCTTCAATGCTGCCGGGGGTGCGGCCGAGCATGGCCTTGGCCATTTCGCCGACGGCGTTGCCGTTGAGGAGCACCTTGTTGGTGCCCTTCTTGACGGCGACGACCGAGGGCTCGGCGAGCACGATGCCTCGGCCGCGCAAACACACGAGGGTGTTGGCGGTGCCGAGGTCTATGCCCATGTCGAGGGAGAACAGGCTCAGGAAGCGGTCAATGATGTACATGCAGACGACGCCCTTCGCATGCGGGGAGGGCCGGGGCGCGGCGGGCGGGCTACTTCTCCTCTTCCTCCGCCTTGGCCTTCGGGGCCGCGGGTTCCTCGGCCGGGGCCTTCTCCGCGGGTGCCTTGACGTCGGGGGCCTTCTCCTCGGGAGCCTTGGCCTTTTCGCCAGGTTCTTCCGCCGGGGCCTTCTCGCCGGGAGCGGCCTCGCCCTTCTCCTTGCCCGGCTCGTCGAGAATATCGGTAGCCTTCTTGGCTGGGGGGGGCGCTGGCGGATCGGGGTACTGGCGGCCCTTCGCGGGGGGAAGTTCGGTGGGCTTGGGCGGCTGCTGGTACTCCTGGATCTTCATCCAGGTGAAGGTGATGCCGGCCGCCATCACCAGGGTGGCGAGAATCGGCAGGAACGTGTAGATGTTCGAGCGGGGCTGGAAGCGTGCCATTCAGTTCACCTCCGGGTCTACCGCCCCGTGTGGCTCAGCCGCGCGCGGCTGGACCACCCGGGCAGGGCGCCTGTGCCAGACACGCTGGGGTTCGCGGGCGCCGGGCCTATAGGTCGATCGTCAGCCGCGTGGTCACGTCGTCCCCGATTTCCACGTCTTTCTTCATGGAGGGCCGGTCATAGTGGGTCGCGGCCATGTCGGGGAACACCTCGTCCACGACGACCTTGCCGATGTACTCGTCGCCGCGGAAGACGATAAAGGAGTAGCCCTTGACGACCTCGTGGCGCTGGCCGATGTTGAGGATGACGAGGCCGAGGCTCTTGTCCACCCCGGTGACCTTGCCGCGGATGACCTTCTTGGGCCGCACCTGGGTTTCGGGGCGCAGCAGGCCGGCGTAGGTCTCGGGGTCCTTCTCCTTGAGGCGGGAGAGCATGTCGTTGGCCATCGCGAGGTCGTTGGTGAGCTTCTCGACCTCTTTGACGGCGTCGGTGAGGCTCTTCTCGCGCACGGTGAGGAGGTCCTGCACGGCGTCGCGGTTCTTCAGGAGTTCGGCATACTTGGCGTTGAGGGCGTCAATCTCGGCCTGCTTCTTGTCGTTGTCGCCGCGCGCGGCCTTGAGGTCCTCGTTGTAGCGGTCAAGGCGGGTGTTGAGGAGGGCGATCTGGTCTTCCTGGTCGTTGATGACGTCCATCGAGAAGCGGTTGATGGCGGCGGCGGCCTTCCACTCTTCGCGCATCTCGTCGCGCTCGCCGCGCAGGCTCGTGATCTGCTTCGCCGCGCGGTCCAGCTCGCCCGTCAACTGATCGATCTTGCCGTTGAGGTCCTTTTGGTTCGTCTCCCAGTCCTGCTTGGTTCTGGCGTGGAGTGCCTGCTCGTCGGCCCACTTCTGCTTGTAGTTCTCCTGGAGCGACATCAGGGCCGCCGTGATGCCTGCGTAGAAGACAGCGGCCACCATGGCGATTACTGCGAAGATCTTGCCGGCAAGGCTCATGCCCAGAACCTCCTGTGGCTTAGGGTCGTATGCCGCCTCCGTAGACCGGCCCGATTATAGTCCCGGGAGGGGGAAAGTCAAGAAAAAATTGACGCGCGCGCGCCCGTGGGCTATGATCGCGGCTGGCGAGGAGTTGAGACGACTCGATCCCGATGCTGATGGAGGTGTTCTGTGAAGGTGTGCTGGGAGCGCGTGGCGGGGGGAGTGACGGCGCCCCGGGGCTTTCGCGCCGCGGCCGTGCGCTGCGGAATCCGGCAGGTGGAGACGGATGATCTGGCCCTTCTGGTGTGCGACACGCAGGGGGCGGCGGCGGCCACGTTCACGACCAACCGCGTGGCCGCGGCGCCCGTGCGCTGGAGCCGCCGGGCCATCGCCGGGGGCCGCGTGCGTGCCGCCGTGGTCAACAGTGGCAACGCCAATGCGTGCACTGGCGAACGCGGCGAGCGCGATGTCGAGACCACCGCGGCCAAGGCCGCCGAACTGCTCGGCCTCGAGCCCGAGAATCTCCTCATCGCATCCACCGGCATCATCGGGCGCTATCTGCCCGTCGAGAAGCTGCTCGAGGGCCTGCCGCGCGTGGTGCGCCTGCTGGACGGCTCGCTGGAGGCGGGCGAGCGCTTTGCGCGCGCCATCCTCACCACCGACACCACGCTGAAGCAGGCCGCTCTGCGGTGCGACCTGGGCGGGGGCGCGAGCGTGACACTGGGCGGCGCGACCAAGGGCGCCGGCATGATCGCTCCGGGAATGGCCACCACGCTCACCTTCCTCACCACCGACGCGGCCATCGAGGCCCCGCTGCTCCAGAAGGCGCTGAAGCGCGCGGTGGATCGCACCTACAATCGCATCTCCATTGATGAGCACATGAGCACCAACGACACGGCGCTATGCCTCGCGAGCGGGCTGGCGGATGCGCCGCCGGTCCGCGGGGGCACGGGAGCCGCGCGGCGATTCGAGGCCGCGCTCACCGAGCTGTGCCAGACGCTGGCCGTGAAGATCGTGGCCGATGGCGAGGGGGCCACGCGGCTGGTGCGGATTGAGGTCGTGGGCGCGCCCAGCGTGCGCCTGGCGGTGGCGGCGGGACGCGCCATCGCCGATTCGCCCCTGTGCAAGTGCGCGCTGCACAGCGGCGACCCGAACTGGGGGCGGTTCGTGTCGGCCGCCGGCTACGCGTGCCCGGCGCTCGACGAGGCGAAGACGCGGCTGTTCATCGGCGACAAGCTGGCCTATGCCGCTGGCGCGCCCGGCCCGGCCACCGAGGCGGAACTTGCCGCCGCAATGGGCGGGCGCGAGGTGGCGCTCCGCCTCGAACTCGGGCTCGGGAAGGCCCAGGCCACCGTGTGGACGTGCGACCTGTCGAAGGAATACGTGGCCATCAACGCCGACTATCACACGTGAGTTCGTAGGGGCGGCGGGGTCCGTCGTCGGGGCACTAGACCGTGGGTACACTGGCACTGCTGGGCCGGCTGCGCTGGCAGATGATCGTCAACGGCACCCGGGGGCTGCGTCGCGACTCGATGCTGAAAGCGGCCGTCGTGGCCGGGGCGGGGCTGGCCTTCTGGGTCGGCGTGTTCGCGGCCTCGTTCACGGGTTTCCGCTTCATGGACCAGTTCCTGGGCGGCACCGAGCCGCTGGCCGAGACCCTTCTCTCGCTCTTCTTCCTCCTTCTCGGCGTCATGCTCTTCTTCAGCAACGCCATCATCTCGTTCGGCAGCCTGTTTCGCTCGGAGGAGACAGACCTGCTCCTCGCCTGGCCCATCGAGGCTGAGAACCTGTTCATGTATAAGCTGCTCGAATCCATCACGTTCAGCTCGTGGGCGTTCCTGGTGCTCGGGTTGCCGCTCATGCTGGGCTACGGGATGAGCGTGGGAGCGCCATGGCACTACACGCTCGCGGTGCTGGCGTACTTCGCCCCCTTCGTGGTGCTGGCCGCCTCGGTGGGCGGCATGGTGGCGCTGGCGGTGGCGGCTTATCTGCCAAACCGGGCGAAGCGGCTGCTCGGAACCTCGGCCGTCGCGTGCCTGGCGGCCGCTCTCGGGGTGGCCGTGTGGGTACAGGGCGCCGTGCAGTCTACCGGGGTGGCCGAGGTCTGGCTGCCGCGCGCCCTGGGGCGGATGAGCTTCGCGCGCAACCTGTTCCTGCCGAGCTACTGGATGACCCGGGGGCTCCTCCAGGCCGCGCGGGGCAACCTGGCCGAGGCGGGCTACTACTGGCTGGTGCTCGCCAGCCATGCGTCGCTCGGCGTGCTTCTGTGCTGGGAACTGGGCAAGCGCCTGCTGCGGGTGGGCTGGTCGCGCAGCCGCTCGAAGTCGGGCGACCGCCGCCGCGTGCGGCGCGGCCAGTGGGCGCTGGCGCGCTGGGCGCCCCCCCTGCGCCTGCTGGTGGGCAAGGACGCCCGGCTCTTCGTGCGCGACCCTGTGCAGTGGTCGCAGTGCGCCATTCTCTTCGGCCTCATGGGATTCTATGTGGTGAACTTGCGCACGTTCTCCTACCACCTCTCGCTGCCCATGTGGCGGCATGTGACGGCGCTGCTGAACGTGGCCGCGACGAGCCTGGTGCTGGCTACGGTGACCACGCGGTTCGTGTTCCCCATGTTGAGTCTCGAGGGGCGGCGGTTCTGGTTCCTCGGGCTCGCGCCCGTGCCGCGATGGTCGGTGCTGTGGTCGAAGTTCGCCTTCTCGTTCGTGGGTGCGCTCGGTGTCACGCTGCCGCTGGTGGTCGTGTCGGACCACATGCTGCTGCTCCCGGCGGGCACAATCTGGCATCATGCGCTGGCGATCACGCTGGTGTGCTTCGGGGTGTCGGGCCTCTCGGTGGGGCTGGGTGCGCTCTTCCCCAACTGGCGCGAGCAGAACCCCTCGAAGATCGTCTCGGGATTCGGCGGCACGCTGAACCTGCTGCTGTCGGTGGCCTTCGTAGTGGTGATGGCAGGATTGACGGCGTTGCCCTACGCTGTGCGGGCGATGCGCCTGGGGGAGGGGGGGGCAGAGGTGCTCTATGCATCCCTCGTGTCAGCCCTGGTCGCCGCCGCCACCGGGCTGGTGCCCATGCACTTCGGGCAGCGCGCGCTCCAGCGCCTCGAGTTCTGAATGCCGGGGGTCAATTGGTCTCCAGCAACTCCAGGGCGAGGTCGAAGTCCTCGTCGTTGGGTCCAAAGCTGGGGATGATGTTCTTCTGCTCAACCTGCCCCCAGCAACGAATGAAGTTGATGTGCAGCGGATGGTGCACCCGGGCTGGCACCAGGAACGGCTCGTAGAACTCGGCCGCGAACACTTTCTTGGGGTGAGCGTCAATTGTCGCGAGCGTGATGGGGGGGGCCTTCGTGGGGTCCAGCGCGATGGCTGCCACGAGAGCGGAATCCTTGACGAATCCCTGGCCGCCGCGATAGCCGTACGATATCTGCACCTCGCCATCCTCGGTATCCCAGTTACCCCAGCCATGGACCCACTCCGGCCCGCGGACCGGGTCCGACGGACAGAAGAAAATATCATATTCCTTGACAAAAAGGGGATACAAGCAGCCGAAGCCGGTTGGGCGGCCATTGCTGTAGACGACATTGCTGATGCGCAGCGGAGTGCCCAGGTTCGAGAACAGCGTGTCCCTATGATTATTCGCGTAGATGTTCACCGTCTTCCAGATCTGGCTGAGGTTCGACTTGCACTTGGTGTCGCGTGCATGGCGCCGTGCCATGGGGACAACGGGGAGCAAGAGCACTGCCAGAAGCGAGATGATGCCGATGGAGACGAGGAGCTCAAGGAGGGTGAAACCGCCCCGGCGGACGGTGCACTTGGACTCCGCCGCACGTGTCCGGTGCACAGGGCTAACTCCTTAGGTCGTCGCGGCGCTCTGGCCGCTCACGGTGTGCGCACACACACGGTCTCGGTACGATCTATGGAGGCCACAGGTCACCTCGCCAGGCCTGCCCTGCCCCACGAGGCGCCCCTCAATGGCCCGTATCGGCACGAGTTCGGCGACGGAGTTAGTGACGAAGAGCTCATCCGCCGCGCGGAGCTCGTCAGGTCGGACTAGCCGTTCGCTTACATTATACCCCGCCCGGCGAGCCAGCGCAAGCACTTCTGCGCGCGTGATCCCGGGCAGAATGTTGGTCTCCAGCGATGGGGTGACGATGGTGCCGTTGGTCACCAGGAACACGTTGCTCGAAGTGGCCTCGGCCACCTCGCCGCGCGTGTTGAGCAGGATGGCATCGTCGGCTCCTTGGTCGCGTGCCTCGGTCCTGGCCCACAGGTTGGCCAGGTAGTTGAGCGTCTTGTGGCGCGCAAGGGGCGAGTCGGCGCTCTGGCGGACCGAGGCGATGATGGCGGTGGAACCCGGGTCATAGCGGCTCGGGGGCAGAGGGTGATGTGGCCGAGCCACGATGGTCAGCGTCGGCCGCGCGGGCGGGGCCAGCTCGAGCTGGCCCGTGTGCTCTCCCCGAGTGAGTGTTATGCGTAAGTACGCGTTCAGTAGATAGTTGCGACGAAGAAGCTCGGCGATGGCGATTCGGATCTCTGCCGGGTCTACCCCGTTGCCGAGACGCAGGGCCGCCGCGGATGCGTTGAGGCGCGCAATGTGCTCGTCCAGGAGGAAGGGCACGCCATCGTAGACACGCAGCGTCTCAAACAGCCCGTCGCCATAGAGCAGGCCGCGGTCCGATGCCCCAATCGCCCGCGCATCCGCAGAAAGGTACTCGCCATTGACGTAGACGTGGGTCGTGCTAGTGCTCATGGCAGTGCCCGAGAGCCGCGAAGAGGCGCCGGCCCTTGTCCAGTGTTTCCTGATACTCGGCGGCAGGGTCCGAGTCGGCCACGATGCCGCCGCCGACCTGCAAGTAGGCTTTGCCCCGGCGCACGAGGATTGTACGGATGGCAATGTTGAGGTCGACCGCGCCGTCGAGGCCAAGGTACCCGATGCTGCCCGTGTAGACGCTCCGTTGCGTGGGCTCCAGCTCGTCTATGATCTCCATCGAGCGGATCTTGGGCGCGCCCGTGATCGAGCCGCCGGGGAAAGTGGCCTTGAGCAGATCCACCAGGTCGCGCCCCTCATGCAGCGAGCCCTCGACGGTGGAAACGAGGTGGAAGACCGATGCGTAGGCCTCCACGGCCTTGTGCTCGGCGACCCGTACCGAGCCGTAATCGCACACCCGGCCGAGATCATTGCGCTCGAGGTCCACGATCATCGCCAGCTCTGCCGCATCCTTGGCGCTGGCCACGAGTTCGGCTGCGAGGCGCCGGTCATCCTCTGGCGTGGCGCCGCGGGGGCGTGTGCCCTTGATGGGCCGCGTCTCCACCCGTCGGCCCGTCACCTTTAGGAAGCGTTCGGGCGAGCTCGATAACACGGCCGCGCCGTCGTCGTCCAGCGCCAGGTAGGCGGCGAAGGGCGCAGGGTTGGCCTGGCGCAGGCGGCCATAGAGCTCTGCGGGGGAGATCGCCAGCCGCGTCTCGAACCGCTGCGAGAGATTCACCTGGAAGATGTCGCCGGCTGCGATGTACTCCTTGGCCTTGCGAATCGCGGCGAGGTAGGCTTCGCGGGTGAAGTTCGCCCGAAGAGGCCCCGCCGAGGCGGGCCCGGTGGCGCCCGGGGCGGACAGGGTGGCGGCTGCGGCCAGTAGATCGTCGAGCCGCGCAATGGCCGCCACATCGCCGCTGGCTGTCACGGCATACCAGCGCCCGGCCGCGTGGTCGTAGGCCACGAGATTCTCGTACAGGCCGAAGTGCATGTCGGGCAGCGCCAGGTCGTCGGCCGCCCTGCGCGGCAGGCGTTCGATGAAGTGGCACAAGTCGTAGCCCAGGTAGCCCACGAAGCCGCCGAGGAATGGCACGGGGCCGCTTGCTGGCGGCGTGCGGTGCTGCTCGAGCAGCGCGCGCAGCGCGTGGAACGGATTGCCCTCGAGGCGCTGTTCCCGGCCGCCCTCGCGGAGGCGGATGGCCCGGCCCTTGGCCGACACACGCAGGCGCGGCTCGGCGCCAAGGAACGAAAACCGCGCGAGCGGCGAGCCGGCCAGCCCGCTATCGAGGAAGAACGCGTGGGGCCGCGCGCGGAAGGCGGCGAATGCCTGCCCCGGGGCGACATCGCGACGCAGAGCCGTCACGGTCGCTGAGCGCGCAGGTGTGATGAGACGACCGGCCATTCGGTGCCCGCCGCGCTGCTCCCCCCGACGACGCTCGCACCGGCACGATCCTACCCCTGTGCCCCAGCAGTGTCAAGCGCACAAGGGCCGCCCCCCTGACTGCTCGGCTCCTTGCATCCCGCTCAAGGCAGCGCTATAATCCCTCCCTTCCACGGCAACCCACTCCGGAGGCTCCGATGGCCAGAGTATCGTACCCCTTTGCCGAGATCGAGCCCAAGTGGCAGCGACATTGGGGCGAGACCGGGCTCTTCCGCTGCGACGTGCACGACGCCTCGCGCCCGCGATACTATTGCCTGATGATGTACCCCTATCCCAGCGGCGCACTGCACATGGGCCACGTGATCAACTACTCGATCGGCGATGCCCTGGCCCGCTTCCACCTGATGCGCGGCGAGAACGTGCTCGCGCCGATGGGCTGGGACAGCTTCGGCCTCCCCGCCGAGAACGCGGCCATCAAGGCCCAGGTGCCGCCCGCCGTCTCCACGAGACGCAACATTGACAAGATGCGGGCGCAAATGGTGCGCGCCGGCTGGGGCTACGACTGGTCGCGCGAGGTGGCCTGCTCGCACCCCGGCTACTACAAGTGGACCCAATGGCTCTTCCTCCAGTTCTACAAGGCAGGCCTGGCCTTCAAGAAGATGGCACCCGTGAACTGGTGCGCGTCGTGCCAGACGGTGCTGGCCAACGAGCAGGTGCACGACGGCGGCTGCGAGCGCTGCGGCACGCCGGTCGAGCAGCGCGACCTCGAGCAGTGGTTCTTCGCGATGTCGCGCTACGCGCAGCGGCTGCTCGACGGCCACAAGCGACTCGAAGGCCGCTGGCCCGACCGCGTGCTGAAGATGCAGCAGGAATGGATCGGCCGCAGCGAGGGCGCGCGGCTCGACTTCCTCATCGCCGCGCCCGGCACTGCCGCCGACGGCCAGACGCTCTCCGTCTTCACCACGCGGCCCGACACCACCTATGGTGTGACCTTCATGGCCCTTGCCCCCGAGCACCCGCTTGTCGAGGCGCTGCTCGCCACCCACCCGCGGCGCGAGGCCCACATGAGGGCCGTCCGCCGCATGCGCAACGTGTCGGCCATCGAGCGCACCAGCGAGACCAGCGAGAAGGAGGGCATCGGCACCGGCCACTACGTGCTCAACCCCTTCGACGGCTCGAGGGCCGAAATCTGGGTCACCAACTACGCCCTCATGGGCTACGGCACGGGCGCCGTCATGGGCGTGCCTGCGCACGACCAGCGCGACTTCCTGTTCGCCAGGAAGTATGGCCTGCCCATCAAGGTCGTCATCCAGCCCGAAGGCCAGACGCTCGACCCCGCGGCCATGCCCGCCGCGTATGTGGACGAGGGGGTGCAGGTGAACTCCGGCCCCTTCGATGGCCTGCCCAATCGCCAGGCCATCCGCGCCATGACCCAGCACGCCAAGGACAAGGGGCTCGGCGACTTCACCGTGAACTACCGCCTCCGCGACTGGTTGCTCTCGCGCCAGCGCTACTGGGGCGCGCCCATCCCCATCCTCTACTGCCCGAAGTGCGGCGAGCGGCCCGTGCCCGAGAGCGACCTGCCCGTGCTCCTCCCGCCCAACGTCGAGTTCAGGCCGAAGGGCGAGTCGCCCCTCGCGCGCTGCCCCGAGTTCGTCAATGCCGCGTGCCCGAAGTGCGGCGGACCGGCGCGGCGCGAGACGGACACGATGGACACCTTCGTGGACTCCTCGTGGTACTTCCTGCGCTACCTCACGCCGCGGAAGGCGGACGGCGCCTTCGACCCCGGGCTGGTCAGGGCCTGGCTGCCCGTGCACCAGTACGTGGGCGGCATCGAGCACGCCACCATGCACCTCATCTACGCCCGCTTCTTCACCATGGTGCTCCACGACCTGGGCCTCATCGCCGTCGAGGAGCCGTTCGAGCGCCTCTTCTGCCAGGGCATGGTCTGCAACACCGCCTATCGCGCCGACTACTATCGGGGCGCGGACGGCCAGGCCGTGGGCGAAGCCCAGGTGCGCAGGCTGCCCGACGGCTCGACCGTGCGCAAGAGCGATGGCGCGCCCGTGGGCCTCGAGCGCCTCTACCTGCCCGCCAGCGAGGTGGACACCGAGCGGCTCGTGCGCAAGAGCGACGGCTGGCCCGTCCTCACCGAAATGGCCAAGATGTCCAAGAGCAAGTTCAACGGCGTCTCCCCCGACGAATTGTTCGAGCGTTACGGCGCCGACACGGTCCACGCCTATATCCTTTTCGTCGGCCCGGCCGACCAGGACAACGTCTACAGCGACGAAGGCGTCGTGGGCGTTCACCGCTTCCTCAACCGCTTCTGGGACCTCGTGAGCGGCTGGGCCGAGAGAGTGCGGGGTGTGGAGTGCGGAGTGCGGAGTGCGGAACTGGACCCCGACTCGCGCACCCTTCGCCGCAAGGCGCACCAGACCCTTCAGCGCGTCACCGAGGCCTTCGAGCCGCCGTTCCGCTTCAACACGGCCATCGCCGGCATCATGGAGCTGACGAACGAGCTTCGTGACCGCGCCGAGGCGGCCCAGGACCCCGCTGCGGTGAAGGAGGCCCTCACCCTCGCCGTCCAGTGCCTCTCGCCCTTCGCCCCGCACGTGTGCGAGGAGTTGTGGGAGCGGCTGGGCGGGCGGCCCAGCATCTTCCGCGCCCCGTGGCCGGCCTACGACCCTGAGGCCGTGAAGGCCGAGGAGATCGAAATCCCCATCCAGGTCAACGGCAAGCTGCGGTCGAAGGTCGTCGTCCCTGCTGACTCCGACCAGGCGGCGATTCAGGCGGCGGCACTGGCCGACGAGAGGGCCCAGGCCCACCTTGCCGGCAAGACCGTGCGCAAGGTCATCGTCGTGCCCGGCCGCCTCGTCAACATTGTTGTGGGCTGAGCCAGGCCCCGTCACCCCAACCCGGCGCCTTGCTCGCGCGTCTTCGCAGCGGCCCTGCGCCGAGCCGCGCGGGCCAGCCATGCGAAGAGGGCCAGGAGGACGAGGTTCAGGGCGAGAATGAGCCAGGACGTTTCGGGCTGCGGCGGGCCAACCTGGCCTTCGGTTCTGGCGAGGTCGGGCGCGATGATGCCGAAGACCGGGCACGGGCTCACGAGCGCGATCCCGTAGAGCGGCCAGCCTCGCTGCGACGCCACCGCGGCGAAGCCGAAGGCGGGGATGAGCGCCCAGAGCGCGGCGACGGTAACGACGAACACGGCGCCGCGCCGCCGCTCCGGCGTCAGGCGGAAGTACTCGACCGCGCCTGCGAACCAGCCGAGGTAGAACAGCATGGCCACGAGCGCCTCGGCCGGCAGCCAGGCATGCCCGTCGGCCAGGCTGTAGTAGAAGGCCGCGCTCAGCACGCCGAACGTGACGACCCACCCTGTGTTCCCGACCGCGTCGTCGAACGGCCCGGGCCAGCGAAGCCCCAGTTTCCGGCGCCGTCGAAGGCCGTTACAGTAGAGCACGTAACGCGGCGTGACCACGTACACCATCGCCACGCCCAGCACGAACGCGAAGAGCAGCGACCACGAGGCCACGTTCCCCACGGATACCCTCACCCTGCCGGGTAGGAACTCGCGGTGGACCGCCAGACCCGAGTAGTAACTGGCGACGAAGAGGGCGAAGAGGGCGAACGACAGCAGCAGCCCCAGCGTCTTCGAGACGGGCGGCCTGTTCGGATAGGCCACGGCTCGCCGCAGCGCCGTCCCGAGCAGCACGATGAGCGGGCACTGCACGATGGCCTGGATGAGCAGGGGCGGGAGATCGACGCCCACGATCGCCGAGCGGATCTCCTCCACGCCGCCCAACGCCCGGCCGATCACGGGGTAGCCTGTCAGGTAGCCTGGCAGCGACCAGTCCGAATGCGCGAAGGGGATGGAGATGCAGACCAGGAAGAAGGCAGCGCCGAGCGAGCCGGCCTGCTGCCCCAAGCCGAGCCGCCCCTTGCGCGCCGTGAGCCCTATGAGTGCTGAGATGGTGTGGAAGAACACGCCCGTGAGGGCCAGCGATAGCAGCACCTCGACGTAGGCCCCTGCCGTGACGGCCCCGAGCATCGCCAGGCCGAGCGTGAACGGGATGCCTGCCGTGAACAGGAGCCAGACAAGGGTCGCCGGCCCGGCCACGAGGCCCAACGCTTGGTTCAGCGGGGTGGTGGCCGAGGCCCGATGGAAGTCCATCGCCCCGGTCGCCGCCTCCTGGTAGGCCGCCGAGCCGACAAAGAACGAGCCGAGGAACAGCAGAACCACGGCCTGGATGCTGACCGTGATTCCGAAAGCCACCACAAACCACGCCGGCCCCCGCCCCGGGTGAATGGGCCGGCTCATGTAACACGCGAACAAGACGACCGCCAGGATCAGGATGACGAGCACTGTGAACGGGATGAGCCTGCCCGGGCGCACGGCGGGCCGCCAGTACCGCATCAGCAGGGCGTTGTCGCGCGGCTCGAGAATGCTCACGACACTTCCCTCGCGCCAATCTTGAGGAAGATCTCCTCGATGTCCTCGCTCTCAACGTGGAAGGAGACGACCGCGACGCCTGCCGCGACGAGCTGTGCCAGCAGCCGTGCGGCGTCGGCCTCGCCGCCCAGCACCAGCGCCGTTGCCGTCTGCTCGTCTTTCATCTCCACCTGCGAGAGCATCTCCGAAGCGTTGAGCACCTCGGCCAGCGCCGGGTGAGGCGAAGCGGCCCGAACGTGGAGAACGCCGCGGCTGCCGAGCTTCTTGAGGATTTCCTCGACACGGCCGCTGGCGGCGAGGCGGCCCCTCTCCATGATCCCGATCGAGGTGCACAAGCCGCTCATCTCGGTGAGGATGTGGCTGGAGATAAGCACGGCAGCGCCCGCACGCGCGAGCTCGCCCAGAATCCTGCGCAGCTCCACGCGCCCGATGGGGTCGAGACCGCTCGCCGGCTCGTCCAGCAGCAGGATGTTCGGCTCGTGGAGGAGGGTCTTCGCCAGCGCCAGGCGCTGTCGCATCCCGCGCGAGAGTTCGCGGATGAAGGCGTCGCGCTTCTCCCGCAGCCCCGTGACGCCCAGGCAATGCTCGACGCGTTCCGAGCGGATCGGCCTGGGCAGCGCGTAGGCCGTTGCGAAGACGCTCAGGTACTCCCACACCTTGAGGTCGTCGTAGAGCGGGGCGAAGTCGGGCATGTAGCCCAGGCGGCGGTGAGCCTCTTCGGGATGCTCGAGGGCATCCACACCTGCCAGACGGATATCGCCATAGGTGGGCTCCAGCACGCCGGCCAGTGCCCGGATGGTGGAAGTCTTCCCTGCGCCATTCGGGCCGATCAGCCCGTAGATCTCGCCCGAGGCGATGTCGAGGTCGAGGTCGCGTACCGCCGTCACGTCGTCATAGTCTACGCGGAGCGACCGGGTGCAGATCACGGGCACTGTCCCCAGGCGTTCTTGGAGGGCCACGGCCTGACGCAAGGTGTCCAACGCGGATACTACTGCCGCATACCGGCCCTGTCAAGAGGCTGTCCGCAATGCGCCAGGTTGACCCGGGGCGCGCCAGATCGGATGCACCGGATCAACCCGTAGCGACATGGATCAGGCAGGAGCAGCCGCCGGCATCGTGCAGAAAGGCATGAGAAAAGCGTTCGAAAAAAGTGAGCGAGTGAGAAATTTCCAGTTGACAGCGGCGCGTTTCGCGCTACAATCTGCTGTGCACGGGAGCACTGAGCGCCCAAGATCAAGTGGTCACAAGTCGAGGCGAGTTTCGGGCGAGTCCTGCCCGCCGGCGTTCGTAGCCGTTACCCATAGAAGCCAGGAAACTCACGTCACAGCACAGGAACGTCGCAAGCGCGCCGGACCGCAAGATATTCGCCTGTGCCCACTAGATGTTGGGTATGGCGAGAAACGATAGCCAAGATGCTGGGCCAGTGAAGAGTCATTTCCCCGTCGTGGCCCGGCGTGCCCCTCGCCCGAGGGCGGTGTGCCCGGGAGCTTAGTCCCCGTAACGCTTGACGTGTGAGCAGGGCCGTTTGCTGGAGCCGCGTCGGGGTGGTGCCGGCGGCCCGAAGCCGGGCGTTTGGCGGCGCTGCACGCGCGTCAGGCTGGCAGTGTGGTAGACGGGAGCCAAGGCCATGCGATGCCCCTTCTGCAAGAGCGAGAACGACAAGGTTGTGGACTCCCGCGCGTCGGAGGGCGGGGCCGTCATCCGGCGGCGGCGGGAGTGCCTGGAGTGCAACCGGCGGTACACGACGTACGAGCGGGTGGAGGAGATCCCGCTGCGCGTCGTGAAGAAGGACGGCACGCGGCAGCCCTTCGATCGCGCGAAGGTGCTGGCGGGCCTGATGAAGGCCTGCGAGAAGCGGCCCGTGGCCACAGAGGCCCTGGACCAGATCGTGGGCGACATCGAGCGGCGCCTGGCCGACATGGCCGACCGCGAGGTGTCGTCGCGCGAGATCGGCGAAATGGTCATGCAGCACTTGCGCGAGCTCGACCAGGTCGCCTATGTCCGCTTCGCCTCCGTCTATCGGGCATTCAAGGACATCAATCAATTCCTCGAGGAACTGCGGCCGATGCTGGAGAGGAGAGTGCGCGCCAATGGCAAAGATTCAAAAGGTCCGTAAGCGCGACGGGCGCTTGGTTCCGTTCGACGAGTCGAAGATCGCCGACGCGATCTTCAAGGCGGCGCAGGCCGTAGGCGGCAGCGACCGCCAGATGGCCGGCGAGCTGGCCGGCGTGACCACGATGTTCCTCGAACGCGAGTTCGAGCACGAAGTGCCCGGCATCGAGGACATCCAGGACGTCGTGGAGCGGGTGCTGATCGAGACGGGCCACGCCCGCACGGCGAAAGCGTACATCCTGTACCGCGAGCGCCGGGCGCGGCGGCGCGAGTCGCTGCGCGTGCGCAAGCCCGTGCGCGAGGCCAGCGGGGGCGGCTCGACGGATATCACGCTGCTCGTGGACCCCGGCACGCGCGACGAGTTGCTGGCGTGGGACCGCGCGCGCATCGCGCGGGCGCTGGTAGACGAGGCGCAGCTCGACGACGCAGTGGCGCACGAGATCGCCCGGGCCGTCGAACGCAAAATCTTTGATTCAGGCATTGACCGCATCTCGACCTCGCTCGTGCGCGAGCTGGTGGACAATGAGCTCTTCGAGCGCGGCCTGAGCGCCAAGCTCGAGCGCCAGAAGACCATCGGCATCCCCAAGTACGACCTCGAGGAACTCATCTTCTCGAAGTCCAAGGAGAACTCCAACATCGGGGCCAACAACCCCGAGGCCATCAACCTCTCCATCGCCGAGACGACCCTCAAGCAGTACGCCCTCCAGGAGGTCTTCTCGCGCGACGTGGCCGACGCCCATCTCTCGGCCAAGATCCACCTGCACGACCTGGGCTATCCCACGCGCGTCTACTGCTCGTCGCATTCGCTCGAGTACATCAAGAAGTACGGCCTCTCGCTGTGCAACCTCGACACGTCGTCGGCCCCCGCCAAGCACGCGCGCACGCTCACCGGACACCTCAACACCTTCCTGGCCTCGATGCAGGCCTACTACGCCGGCGCGCTTGGGGTCGGCTACATCAACATCCTCTATGCCCCCTACCTCGAAGGCATGAGCTACAAGGAGATGTGCCAGGAGGCGCAGCACCTGATCTTCTCGGGCTCGCAGAGCGCCTTCTCGCGCGGCGGTCAGACGCTCTTCCTCGACTTCAACATCCACACCGGCGTGCCGCGCTACCTGTGGGACGTGCCGGCGATCGGCCCCGGCGGCAAGTACACCGGCAAGACCTATGGCGAATACGCCGAGACGGCGCGGCTCTTCACCCGCGCCATGCTCGACACCTGGCGCGCCGGCGACCAGTACGGCCACATCTTCGCCTTCCCCAAGTGCGACCTCCATGTCAACGCCGACACCTTCAAGGACCCCAAGCAGCTCGAGATCCTGGAGTACGCCTGCCAGATCGCCAGCGAAAACGGCGTGCCCTACTTCGTCTTCGACCGCGACGAGGTGACCCTCAGCGCCTGCTGCCGCCTCCGCACGACCATTGACGACACCGAAATGATCAAGCATCTCGAGACCATGCGCTTCTGCGGCTTCCAGAACGTCACCGTTAACCTGCCCCAGGCCGCCTACCGCGTGGGGCGCGGGAACGTGGACGGCTTCCTGGCCGAAGTCTCCGCCATGATGGACCTCGCCGTGAAGGCCCACCTCCAGAAGCGCGGCTTCATCGCCAGACTCATGAGCGCGCCGACCATGCCCCTGTGGCAGATCGGCAAGAAGGCGGCCGACGGGAAGCCCTACGTGGACCTCGATAAGTGCACCTACATCATCGGCCTCGTGGGCCTCAACGAGGCCGTCCAATACCTGACCGGCGAGGAACTGCACGAGACCGAGGCCGCGCTCAAGCTCGGCCTCAAGGTCGTTTCGCACATGTACTTCAAGGCGAAAGAGGACGGCAAGCGCCTGGGCCTCAAGCTCTCACTCGAGGAGAGCCCGGCCGAGAGCGCCGCGCGGCGTCTCGCCAAGGTGGACCTCCGCAACTTCCCCGGCGCCCGCGAGGTGATCAAGGGCAACATCGAGCGCGACGAGTTCTACTACACCAATTCCATCCACCTGCGCGCCGACGCGCCCGTGGACATTGTCACCCGCATCCGCACCCAGAGCAAGTTCCACTCGATGATCGAGTCGGGCGCCATCATCCACGCCTTCGTCGGCGAGGAACTGCCGCCGGCGTCGAGCATCCTCAACCTCGTGCGCAAGACCTTCGAGCAGACCCGCTGCGCCCAGCTCACCATTTCGCCCGAGTTCACCATCTGCAACACCTGCCACCGCAGCGAGGTGGGCCTCCACGACGCCTGCACCGCCTGCGCATCGCCCGATGTCTACGGCCTCACCCGCATCGTCGGCTACTTCAGCCGCATCACCAACTGGAACAAGAGCAAGATCGGCGAGCTGCGCGACCGGCATGCCGGCCGCTACACGCTCCCCGTGCTCCAACCCACAGCACCTCAGAAGGTCGGTGTGTGAAGGAACGCGCCATGGAAATCCACGTGTTCGGCAAGCAGAACTGCGGCAAGTGCCTCAGCACCAAACACAAGGTCCAGCACTTCATCGAGAAGCTCGGCCTCGATGCCACGGTCTCCATGAAGTTCATTGACATGGACACCGTAGAAGGCATGGCCGAGGGCGCCTTCTGCGACGTCTTCGAGGTTCCGACGACCATCATCCAGGAGCAGGGCCGCGACATCGTGCGATGGGATGGCGTGGTGCCCGACAGCCTGGAGCTCAAGCAGCACTTCGTGGGCGCTGCCTGAGAGTGGACGGCTCCTGTCGCCGGCCCCTCGGCCGCCCGGAAGGCATGGCATGGCTGACACGCTTCCGCCTATCAAGGGCTTCCTTCCCACGAGCCTGATCGAGTGGGAAGGCCACCTGACGTGCGCCCTCTTCCTGCCGGGCTGCAACTTCCGCTGCCCGTTCTGCCACGCCAGCGATCTCGTCGTGCGCCCCGAGCTGATTGTGGACATTCCCATCGAAGCCGTTGTCCGGCACCTGCGGAGCAATCGCGGCTGGGTGGACGGCCTCGTGCTCTCGGGCGGCGAGGCCACCCTCCACGAGGGCCTCCCCTCGCTCATCGCCGTCGTGCGCGAGCACGTGGCAGGCATCAAGCTCGACACCAACGGGTCGCACCCGGAGGTTATCGAGGAGCTGCTGCGCGACGGCCTCGTAGACGCGGTGGCCCTGGACGTCAAAGCGCCACTCGACGAGCGCTACTCGGCGGCCGCCGGGGTGCCGGTGGATTGCAGGGCCCTCCTGGCGACCATCGAGCTGCTCCGCTCGCGCGGCGTCGAGCGCGAGTTCCGCACCACCGTGGTCCCGGGCCTTCACACGGCCCGCGACATCGTGGAGATCGCGCGGGTGCTCGGCCCTACGGAACGTCTTGTGCTTCAGCAGTTCGCACCGCTGAACTGCCTCGACCCCGCCTATGCCGAGCGCGCGCCGCACACCCGCGACGAGCTTCGCCAGATGGCGGCGGCCGCCGCCGAGTTCGTCGCCGAGTGCGGGCTCCGGGGCGAACTCGCCCCGCGGGGGGCCAGCCGATGAAAGAAGCCGCCTTCTACGAGAGGCGAGCCGACGGCACCGTCCAGTGCCACCTGTGCCCGCACCAGTGCGTCATCGCCGACGGCCACCACGGTCGCTGCCGGGTGCGCACCAACCGCGGCGGCACCCTCTACAGCGACGTCTACGGCCTCGTCACCTCGGTCGCGATGGACCCGATCGAGAAGAAGCCCCTCTACCACTTCCACCCCGGCAGTAGCATCCTGTCGCTCGGCACACGCGGGTGCAACTTCGCCTGCGAGTTCTGCCAGAACTGGAGCATCTCGCAGGCCGACGCGGGCACATCGCCGCTGCCCAGCAAGATGGCCGTCCAGGCAGCTCGGCGCGAGGGATCTATCGGAATCGCCTACACTTACAACGAGCCGCTCATCTGGTTCGAATACGTTCTCGAGACCGCCAAGCTGGCCCGGGAGGCAGGCCTTGTCAATGTGCTCGTGAGCAATGGTTATGTGAGCCGCGAGCCGTTCGAGGAACTGCTGCCTTATGTGGACGCCATGAACCTCGACATCAAGGCGATCCGCCCCGAATTCTACAAGCGCCTGTGCCACGGGACCCTCGAACCCGTGCTCGCCAGCGCCCGGGCCGCCGCCCGACGCACCCACCTCGAGATCACCAACCTCGTTATCCCCGGCCACAATGACACCGATGAGGAATTCGAGGAGCTGGGCCGCTGGGCTGCCGGCGAGCTGGGCCCTCACATTCCCGCGCACCTCTCCGCCTACTTCCCGCGCTACAGGCTCAAGGCCCCCCCAACCCCCGTCGAGACGCTGGAGCGGGCACAGGACATTCTCTCGAAGCACTTGCACTACGTCTACCTGGGCAACTGCCTCAGCGAGCGGGGAGCCGCCACGCGCTGCCACGGCTGCGGCGCCGTGCTGATCGCGCGCAGCGGTTACAGCGTGCAGGCCGTGGGCCTGCGGGGGAGCGCCTGCGCCACCTGCGGCGAGGAGAACTACATCGTGGCGTGACCCAGCCCAAGAGAAACCAGCGGCGCCAGCGTTTTTTCTGCTAAAGTTTCCGGGGCTTTCCCCGACTAACTACCCAGAGGGTGTACTCTCTGGGTACAACGTGCGCCTTCTAGTGCTTTCACCCTCTCTTCGTGGGACGGAAGAGGCTCGATGCGGCTCGAAAAGCTCTCCGTTTACGGCTTCAAGTCCTTCGCCGACAAGACCGAGTTCCTCTTCGAACCCGGCCTCACGGCGTTCGTGGGCCCCAACGGCTGCGGCAAGAGCAACGTAGTGGACGCCGTGCGATGGGTGCTCGGCGAGCAGCGGCCCAAGGCCCTGCGCGGCTCCGAGATGGGCGACGTGATCTTCAAGGGCAACTCCGAAGGCCGCCGCTCGATGGGCTATGCCGAGGTCACCCTCACCCTCTCGAACGACGACCACGCCCTGCCCATCGAGTACGAGCAGGTAGCCATCACCCGCCGCCTCTACCGCTCGGGCGAGAGCGAGTACCTGCTCAACGGCCAGGCCTGCCGCCTGCGCGACATCCGCGAACTGCTGATGGACACGGGCATTGGCATGGACGCCTACTCGATCGTGGAGCAGGGGAAGATTGACGTCGTGCTCCAGTCGAACCCGAGGGACCGGCGCGCCATCTTCGAGGAAGCGGCGGGCATCTCGAAGTACAACGCCAAGCGGCGTGCGGCCATGAGCAAGCTCGAGCGCGTGGACCAGAACCTCCTGCGCCTCGGGGACACCATCCAGGAGGTCCAGAAGCAGCTCCGCTCGATCCGCCGTCAGGCGGCGGCCGCGCGGCGCTACAAGGAGTACGCCGAATCGCTCGGGCGGCTCCGCCTGGCCGAGGCGCTGCACCGCTACCACGGCCTCGTGCGGCAGCGGGCCGAGGCCCAGGCGGCCATCGCCCTCTCCGAGCAGCAACAGCAGACCCTGGCCGCCGCGGCCGAGCGGCTGGGTGCCGAGCGCACGGCCCTCGAGGCCGACAGCGTCGAAAACGACCAGCGGCTCGCCCGCGTGGCCGGCCAATGCGCCGAGCTGAACGCCCAGATCGAGGCCGCCGAGGAGAGCATCCGCCTCAACCGCGAGCGCATCCGCGACGGCGAGGCGGCCGACCGCCGCATCCGCGAAGACCTGCGCCACCTGGCCAGCCGCCTGGAGGCGGGGCGGGCTCAGCTCGACAGTGCCCAGCGCCGTTCCGGCGAGCTCCAAGGCGACCTCCAGCAGATTGAGAGCCAGATTGCCGCGGCCCGCCAGGACTTGCATGGCATCACCGCGCAGTGCGCCGAGCTCGCGCGCCGCAGCGAGGGGCTGCGGACCGGCCTGCTCGACACCCTGCGCCGCCGCGCGGCCCACCAGAACGAGCTCGCGGCCATCGAGACCGAGGCCCGGGCCTTCGACGCCCAGCGGCAACGGCTCGAGCGTCGCCGCGCCGAGATCGCGCGCCTCCTGGGCGAACTGGCCCAGGAGCGGCTGGCCGCCGAGCAGGCCATTGCCGGCCTCACCGAGAGCATCCAGCAGACCGAAGCCCGGTTCGCCGCACGTGCCGAGGAACGAGGCGAGCTGCGCGCCCAGATCGAAGTCCTCGGGGAACAGATCGCCCAGCACACCAACACGCTCAGCGTCAAACACACCCGCCGGGATCTGCTCGAGGATCTCGAGGCCCGCTTCGAAGGAGTCGAGCTCGGAACCCAGACGCTCCTCGAGCGTCAAGCCGATGGGCAGTCCCTCCATGGAATGGTCGCCGACCTCCTCCAGGTAGACCCACAATACGCCCTCGCCATCGAAGCTGCCCTAGGTGGGGCCGTGCAGCACCTTGTGGCTGACACGCTCGATTCCGCTGCCGAGGCCGTCGCGCACCTCAAGGCGGTAGACGGCGGTCGCACCACCCTCCTCCCTCTCGACCGCCTGTCGGGCAATGGTCGGAACGGGTCTGGGACCCTCGAGCATCCCGGCGTGGTGGACCACGCCCTGAACCTCGTCCGCTATGACGAGGACGTCGCCCCAGTGATCAAGCACCTGCTGGGCGACACGGTCATCGTGCGGGACCTCGACGCGGCGGTGGACATCGCCCGGAACAACGGCATCCACCGCGTGCGCCTCGCCACCCTGGGGGGCGATGTGATCGACCCCGAAGGCCCCGTGTCGGGCGGCAGCATGCGCGACCGCACGGGCCTGCTCTCGCGCAAGAACGAGCTGCGAGCGCTCGCCACCGAAGTCACCGACATCGAGGAGCGCCTCGCCCAGTGCCGCCAGCAGCGTGAGCACTTCATCAGCGAATCCGCCGTCCTCGACACCGAGCTCGAGGAGGCCGTGCAGAACCTCAAGGACCTCAACCTCGACCTCGCCGGCGCGCGCGAGCAGCTCTCGCGCCTGGGCGACCGCGTGCATGCCCTTGCAGAGGAAGATGCCGCCGCGCAGAGCGAGCTGGCCGATCTGACCGACGAACTCATCGAGCGCAAGGCCCGCCAGGCGGCGGCCACCGAGCGCATCCAGGCCGCCGACCGCGAGGAAGAGGACTACAAAGCCCGCCTCGGCGAGGTGGAGGCCCAGCGCCGCTCGCTCGACGAGCAGCGGTCGGCGCTCGAACGGCGCGCCGGCGATCTCGCCGTGTCGCGCGCCGAGAAGAGCGCCGAACGCGAACACCTGCGCAGCAGCATTGACCGCCTGCGGCGCGAGCAGGCCGACGGGGACGGCAGGCGGCAGCAGGCCGAGGGCGAGCTCCAGGTGCTGGCCGAGCGGTGCCAGCGGGCCGCTGCCGAGATCGCCGGCAAGGAGGAGGAGATCCGGTCTCTGGCCGGGCGAAAGGGAGAGATCGAGAAAGGCCGCGTCGAGGCCGAGAACCGCCGCTCCGAGCTGCTCGAGCGCATCGCGGCCCTGCGCGACCAGATTCAGGCCACCGCCGCGCAGTTCCGCGCCGCCGAGCAGGAGTGCCAGACCCTGCGCCTGCGGCTCAGCGAGTGCGACCTGCGCTCCGCCGACCTGGTGCAGAAGGTCCGCGACGAGCACCACGAGGAGCTCACCGACCTCTACGCGGGCTACCAGGAGCCCGAGGTGGATTGGACCGTCCTCCAGGGTGAGATGGACGAGCTGCGCCGCAAGCTCGACAGCATGGGCACGGTGAACCTGCTGGCCATCGAGGAGCAGACTCAGCTCGAGGAGCGCCTCGACTTCCTCACCACCCAGGAGCAGGACCTCCAGAAGGCGAAGGCCCAACTCCAGGAGGTCATCCGCAAGGTCAACCGCCAGAGTCGCCAGCTCTTCGAGCAGACGTTCGCCGCCGTGCGCGAGAACTTCCAGATTCTCTTCCGCAAGCTCTTCAATGGCGGCAAGGCCGATATCGTGTTGGAGCCCGATGTGGACGTGCTGGAGGCGGGCGTGGACATCATCGCGAAGCCGCCGGGCAAGGAGACGAGCCGCATTAGCCTCCTCTCGGGCGGCGAGAAGGCCCTCACGGCCGCCGCCATCCTGCTCGCCATCTTCAAGTCGCGGCCCAGCCCCTTCGCCATCCTCGACGAAGTGGACGCGCCGCTCGACGACAACAACATTGGCCGTTTCGTGAGCCTGTTGCGCGAGTTCCTCAAGGACTCGCAGTTCATCATCATCACCCACTCCAAGCAGACCATGGCAGTGGCCGACGTGCTCTACGGCATCACGATGCAGGAGCCGGGCGTTTCGACCAAGGTCGCTGTGCGGCTCGACGACGTGTCCGAGAGCCGCGTGGCGTGAGGTGAATGGTTTAGGAGACGAATGCATCGCGGCCCCACCCATGGGGCGTCGCCGATACGGCGGTCAGGCGTGGCTGTATGTGCTGAGGCGCCCGAAACGGGGACGGGGCCTCCTGACACGCCTGGCCGAACGACGGCGGGGCCCTCGGGGTTGCGAGCAGATATGGGGTCGAGGAATAGGGAAAGGTCACGGGTCGTTGCGTGCTCGAACGGGGACGAGCCGCCCCGTGGTCTTCCCTATTCCTCGCCCTGCTTTTCTAATGTCCGCCCGGCCTGAGCTTCCCGCCCGCTCTTGCGCTCGCCCTGTCAACCGCCTATAGTGAACAGACGTAGGCGAACCCACGCTCTCCCGGAGAATGCACGCATGAAGACTGCCCATGCGGCTTGCTGTCTGCTCCTCCTGGGTCTCAGCCTGATGACCTCCCGTGCGGGCGAAGCGGTGCAGGTGCAGGCCGCGGGCAACGGGGCCATCGTGACTCGTGGCGCGCTCTCGCTCGCGTTCGACGAGGCGGGCAGGGGTTTCGTAACTCTGGCGAAGCTGGGCGAGGGCGATGCCTGCGCCGGGTCGCCCGCGGGCGGCCTATTTGCCTCGCTCGTGGTCCCCGCGGGAGAAGCGCCGCCGCTCCAGCCGGTCCGCGGCAAAGAGTCCATCGGGATGGTCAAGGTGGCACGGGTCGCCGGCAAGCAGGTCGGCGGAGCAGGCGAGGTGGGGATTGCCGGAACGGTGGCCTTCGAGAGGCTGGGCGAGGCGCCGTTCACGGTTCGCATCACGGTGCCCGAGAGCGGCCCGGCGATGGCCGTCTCGGCCGAACTGACCCTGCCCGAGAAGGCCAAGGGCGGCTGGCTCACCTCGTTCGGCTTGGCCCTGCCGCTCTCGCTCACGTTCCACCCCAACTCCGACGGCAAGTCGAAGGTGGACCGCAAGACGGTGGCCGTCGCCATCCTGCCGCGGGTCGGAGTTGACATCCCCGAGGTCCGCTGGCTCGTGGCCGAGCAGAACGACAAGAGCGTGTGGGGGCACATGCTCTGGCAGCTCGCCGGCATCCGCCAGGCCACGCCCCTCTCATGCCAGGTGTGGGAGGCCTGGAGCAAGGTGAACCCGCCGTTCGTGCTCCAGCACGGAGGCGTCCACCCCGGCTGGATGGCCGTAGCCGACGGCCGCGTGGCTGTCGCCGCGGGAATGCCCGGCATCGAGAAGATCGCGCCCAAGGAAATCTACGTGGACAGCGCGGCCAATGCCCTCCGCATCTGCTTCCAGTCGCCCTACTGCCGCCCCCTCGACCTCAGTTCGGCGCCGCCCAAGCTCGCCGCCGGCCCCGCCTACGTCTGGATCGAGCCGTCCGAGGAGGAGACCCGCAACGCCCAAGCCTACCGCGACTCCAGGAAGCGCCCCGCCCTGGCCGCGGTCGGCGAGGCCCTGGCCAAGCTGCCGCCCACCCAGGCGAACTTTGGCGCGATGAGGGTCGCCGACCGCATGGGCCGCACCGAGCCGATCGAGGTGCCCGACGACCCCGCCTTCGCCTCGCACGACCCCGGCCCCGCCGACGAGGTGACGCTGTGGGTGGATGAGCCGAACGGAGCGAACCACGATGCCCTCCCCGTCACCCGCGGCGTTCCGCTGCGGCGTGGCGTGCTCAAGGATGCCGCGAAGGTCGCTCTCTTCGACGCGAAGAACCAACCCATCGCCTGTGTGGCCAAGCCGACGGCTTTCTGGCCCGACGGCAGTATCAAGTGGCTGGCCATCGACTTCCAGCCGCGCCTCGAGGCGCGCGGGGTGGCGAAGCTCAAGGCCGTCCTCGGCGACAAGGCCAAGCCGGCCCCCATCCCGAACCCCCTCATCGTCACCGAGGTCCCCGGTGCCGTGACCGTGGACACGGGCAAGCTGCGCTTCGCCGCCGCCAATGCGGGCGGCAAGCTCGCCCTGACGATTGGCCTCGACCTCAACGGCGACGGGAAGGTGAGCGACGACGAGACTGTCGTGAAGCCTGGGCCGGACATCCTCGGCTGCACCTTCAGCCACATTCAGGACACCGAGAACTACCGCTCGCGCACCTGGTGCGACCCGGGCGAGGCCGATCCCGGCGTGGCCGAGGTCACCGAGCTGAAGGTTGAGGAGCAATCGCCGCTCCGCGCCGTTGTGCTCGTGCGCGCGAACCTCAAGCACAAGCTCCTTGCCTCCACGATTGACCAGAAGCACCGCCCCCAGGTCGGCACGCCCGTGAGCCTGCGGTTCCACCTCTATGCCAACTCGGCGACGGTGCGCCTCCAGCACACCTTCATGTTCGCGGGCGACGTGACGCGCGACTTCCTCCGCCAGCTCGGCGTCCGCTTGCCTCTTCCCGCCGAGCCGGGGCAGACGGTCACGGCCTCCGTGGATCGGCGTAAGGGGCTCGAGTGGCCGCGCGAGGGCGAGAGCGGCGTCCTCCAGGAGGGTGCGGACTCGGCCCTGCTCTGGCAGGCGGCCGGCCCGAAGGTGAGAGAGCTGGAACGCGGCTGCGAAGCCACGGGCTGGCTCGACGTCTCGGGGCCGCGTTGGGGCGTGGCGGTGGGCCTGCGGCGCATGCGCGAAATGTGGCCGCAAGAAATCCATGCGGACAGCGAAGGCGTGTGGACCCACTTCTACTCGCCCCACGTGCCGCCGATGGACGTGCGGCGCTACAGCTTCCACTACGGCGACGGCGAATCGTCGTCCACGGGCTGGGGCACAGCCTTCGGAGCGCTGCGGACGCATGAGGCCGTCTGGGCCTTCCACGCCGCAGGGGCGGGGCCTCAGCAGGACGGCCTGTCGCGCGCCTGCGCCGTGCTACGGCCGCCCCTGGCGCGCGTCAGCCCCCGCCACGTGGCCGACACCCTGGCCGTAGGTCACGTGGCCGAGCACGGCGCCGCGAGCAACGACCCGCACTACGACAACGTGCTCTACCACCTGCCCCGCATGCACCGCCACAACCGCGACTACTGGCGCTGGTTCGGCTTCTGGGACTTCGGCGACGAGATCCAGGTCTTCGACGCCTACCGCCAGCGGTGGGCCGTGGACGACGGGCGCTACGGCTGGTACAACAACGAGCCGGTCCGCGACCTCAACTACCACCTCGCCTACCTGATGACCGGCAGCCGCCGCATCTGGGAGGCCGCCGAGGCCATGAGCTACCACGTCTTCGAGGTGGACGTCCGCCACGCCAACCCCCAGCCCTTCATGGGCGCGCACGCACGCCTGGCCGACCAGAAGTACAGCCACTCGACGACCAGCGGCATTGACATCTGCGGCCGCCGCCACAACTGCCAGCACTGGTCCGACGGCTACTTTGGCCAGCGCGTGGGCTCGCCCGCCGGCTTCCGCCTCGCCTACTACCAGGCCGCCGACCCCGTGCTTCGCGAGTACATGGAGCGGATCGTCGCCGCCGCGATGAAGACGAAGCGCAGCCAGTACATGGCCGCCGACGGCGACGAGGCCCTCCTCTGGGCCATGCTCATGGGCCACGAGATGACCCTCGACCCCAAGTACCTCGACCGCATCAACGGCTACGTGGACCTCCAGATCGAGTTCGCCAAGTCCCACAACGGCTACCCCGCGGCCAAGGCGAACTGGGACTGGGCGACGAACACCGCCGGCGCCCCGCCCGAGGACCCGAACACGGGGCTGTGGATCTGGTCGTTCGGCGGCTCCATCGCGTTCATCGAGATCGCCGACCTCTATCAGAACCGCGCGCTCGACAAGATGATCAACGAATGGACGCTCGCCCTCGAGGGCTTCGGCCCCGACGCCAAGCGCCGCGAGGACTGGTCGAACCACATGGCCGCCTGCCCGCTGCTCGCCCACTACTACCGCACGACGGGCGACAAGCGGGCGCTCGAGTGGCTCGCCAAGCGAGCCAAGGGCTTCCACGGCAACATCCCCAAGGACGCCCCGACCACCGACCTGCCGACCGGCGTCATGGAGGCCACCTTCCCCGCCTACACGCCGCACGACGGCTACGGCTGGGTCTACACCACGACCACCTTCTGGTACGTCGGCATCCCCGCGTGGCAGGGGGCGCTCAGGGTGCAGGCAGGCAAGTAAAGAAAGAAGCCATAAGCCAAGCAAAATGGGTAAAGCTTTACTTGACACAGTGCTCTTTACGGCGTATGATATGCATGTGGTCGAGGGAAAGGAGGCCCGAACATGCCTATTGCCACGGTATCATCGAAGGGTCAGGTCACGTTGCCTGCTGAGTGCCGGCGGGCGACCGGGATCAAGCCGAAGTCGAGGGTTTTCATCGAGGCGGATGAGGGAGGCATCCGCATTACGCCGGCGCCCGGAATTCTCAGCCTGCGAGGCTTCGCGGGCAAAGCGCTTCCGCCTGAGGAGGAGAGAAGGCGGATGGAGGAGGCCGTCGCCAGACATGTATTGGGGATAGAATGAAGAGGGTCTTCGCGGACGCGAACATCTTTGTCCGGGTGCTCACTCAGGATGACCCCGATCAAGAGCGGCGCGCGGCTCAACTGATCGAAGACGCTGAGGCAGGAAAGCTCGTGCTGGTGACCGGGCCGCCCGTGCTCTTTGAGGTCGCGTGGACCTTGCGCAGGGCCTACGAGCTATCCCGGCCCCAGGTGCTTGAGGCGGTCCGGCGGATCCTCGCCACCCCGGGGCTGGAGTTGACGGACCGGGCGCTGGTGGATGAGGCCCTTCGGCGCGCGTCGGCAGCACAGCAGGAGTTCGCTGACGCCTACATCGCCGCGAGCGTCGAGGCCAACGGTTGTGGGAGCCTGGCCACGTTCAACCGAGAGCACTTCGCGAGACTCGGGGTCGCACTGCACAGCTTCTGAGTGGGACAGAGACCCCGTGGAGAGCGCCGATGGCGACCGTCGAGGGTGCCCCAAGCGTCCGGCGGCCCGATGGCGGCGGCGACGACGCGGCGACGGCGCCTCCCCCGCGCTGGGGCCTGGCCCTCCTCGTCGGCACGCTGATGGCCGTGGGGGTGAACCTCTACGTCTTCGCGTCCGACTACGTGATCGTGTCGTCGCGGCTGACGTTCGCCTACCTGCCCGAGGGGGCGCTGATCCCGTTCGCGGTGTTCATGATGCTCGTGGTGCCGCTGGTGCGGCTGGTGGCGCGAAGGGCCTTCAGCCACGAGGAGCTGATCGTCATCTTCGTGATGACGTTCGTGGGCGCCATGTTCCCCACGCTTTCGATGGTGGGCTTCATCCCCTCGATGCTGGCCACGCCCTACTACTTCGCGACGCCCGAGAACGACTGGCTCACGCTCCTGGTGCCGCACCTGCCAAAATGGGCGTTCCCGCCCGACGAGGGGGGGGCGATGGGCTGGTTCTTCCAGGGCATGCCCGCGGGCGCCAGCTTCCCGTGGCGGCTGTGGGTGATGCCGCTGCTCTGGTGGGTCGTGCCGCTCGTGGGGCTGGCCACGGCCAGCTTCTGCGGCACCGTGCTGCTGCGCCGGCAGTGGGTGGACCGCGAGCGCCTGGCGTTCCCGCTCGCCCGCGTGCCGCTGGATATGATCGAGCCGGGCCGCGGGCGGCTGCCGGCCTTCCTGTGCAGCAGGATGTTCTGGATCGGGGCCGGCATTCCGCTGTTCGCCACGGCGTGGAACCTGATCAACTTCTTCGACGAGACCTTTCCCACGCTGCCCATCTTTCACGGCGAACACTTCATCACAATTGGCCCCGGCTTCCCCGTGCTGCGCACCAAGGTGAACCTGCTGGTGATGGGCTTCGCCTTCCTCACGCCGCTCGAGGTGCTCTTCAGCGTCTGGTTCTTCCACGCGCTGGCGATGATCGAGGTGGGCACGATGAGTCGCCTGGGCGTGACCCTGCCGTGGGGCATCTGGGAGGGGCTGTCGCCCATGACCGCATGGCAGGACCAGGGCGCGTTCCTGGCCTTCGTGGCCATCAGCCTCTGGATGGCGCGCCGCCACCTGGCCGACGTGGCCCGCAAGGCCTGGAACCCGCAGTGGGACGGCGTGGACGACTCGCGGGAGCCCGTGCGCTATCGCACGGCGGTGCTGGGCCTGCTGGCGGGCGTGCTGCTGGTAGCTGCGTGGCTGCACCGGCTGGGCATGGGGTGGGGCACCCTGTGCGTGTATGGCATCGGGTTCTTCGCCGTCTACGTGGGCATCAGCAAGATCGTGGCGCAGTGCGGGCTGCCCTACGTGCGTGGGCCGGTGCCGGCGCAGACGTTTGCCGCCTACACGCTCGGCTCCGAGGCGATCGGCCCGGCCGGGCTCATCGCCATCGCCTCCACGTTTGCCATCTGGTGCGACAACAAGCCGATCCTGGCGACCACGATGACCCACACCCACTACGTGGCCGGCCAGCTGGGCCGGCGCGCCCGGGTGTTGCCGTGGGCCGCGGGGCTGGCTGCGGTGGCCGCGTTCCCGCTCGCCCTGGCGCTGACGCTCTACATCTGCTACACGCGCGGCGGGGTGACGACCAACTGCTGGGAGATCCGCGGCGGGAACATCTGGTTCTTCGACACCTTCGTGCGGCACATCCGCAACCCGCAGGGCACCGACTGGGCGCGGATGTCGTACCTGGGCGTGGGCGCGGCGGGGATGTTCCTGCTGACGTTTCTCAAGTACCGCTTCGTGTGGTGGCCGCTGCACCCGATCGGCTTCGCCATCGGCGCCAACGAGGTGATCTCATACTGCGCCTTCAGCCTCTTCCTCACCTGGCTCATCAAGGCCATTCTGCTCAAGACGGGCGGCATCCAGGCCTTCCGCAAGGCCCGCCCCTTCTTCCTGGGCCTGCTGCTGGGCTACGCCGTGGGCGTCGGGTTGGGCTTCGTGGTTGACGTCCTCTGGTTCCCCGGCCAGGGGCACATGATCCACCATTGGTAAGAGGGCGCGCGGCGGACGGCCCTCAGGCCTGGCCGCCCTGGCCACGGAGGCATCCAGGCCCTGCCCGTTCCTCGCCTGCATCAGCCCTCTGAGAGCGGAAGCGGCGCAGACGGGCAGAAACGGCCACGGAAGGCCCCGGAACGCCTAGATTGCTTCCCGATCTCCTTACTTGCTCACCTGAGAGGGGGAGGAGAATGAGCAAGTATGGGCGAAAAGGCCGTATAGCCGCTCGGATCGCCAAAGCGCCATGCTTGCTCACCTCTCGGCGGCGGCAGCGCCGAGCCGGTATGGCGGCGCCGTGTCTGGGTTCCCGGACCCTGGCGACGAGCGGGGGCGGAGGTGCCAGGATTGGCGGTGACACTGGGGCGCGGGGGTGGGGCCGGAAATGCAGGTGGATCGCTCCTCTCTTCCGCCTGAACGGCGCGTAGCGTAAAGTCCAGGGCCACGCCTGGGAACCAGATCGCCCCCGAGACAGTTCCTCCCCTGTAGGCGCGACGTCCCCGTCCCGCGAGGCATCGCGGACTTCGCGGGATGTGGACATCCCGCCTACAGCCTCGCCCTGCGCTATCCCCTTTCGCTCCTTCGGGGCTCCCGCAGCCACCTACAATTCCGGCCCGCACCCCGGCGCGCGTCTGTTCTTGACAGGCTGTACCTTGCAGGCTATAGTGCGGAGGTCGGGAGGCAGCCAGATGCAGGGGCGCACCGTGAGAGAATGGCGGCTGGATGAGCTCACCTACAGGCAGGTGAAGGGGCGGCGTTTCGAGGTGGCCGTACTGCCCATCGGGGCGACCGAGCCGCACAACCTGCACATCCCCTACGGCTCCGACGCCTTCCACGGCGAGAAGATCGCCGACCTGTGCTGCGAGGCGGCGCTGGCGCTCGGCGCCAAGGTGGTGCTCCTGCCCACCATTCCCTACGGCGTGGATTCGAATCAGATGGGCTTCCCGATGGCCATCCACGTGGGGCAGCCCGTGCTCGACGCCGTGGTCACCGAGATCGTCCGCTCGATCGAGCATCACGGCCTCCGCAAGTTCGTGCTCTTCAACAGCCACGGGGGCAACGACTTCAAGCCGCTGCTGCGCGAGCTGCACGGCAAGACCGAGGTGTTCCTGGCGCTGGTGGACTGGTGGAAGGTGGGCGCCGACCAGGTGAGGACGATCTTCGAGAAGCCGGGCGACCACGCCGACGAGATGGAGACGAGCGTGGGGCTGGCCCTCTTCGGCGACCTCGTCCACCTGGCCGATGCCGACGAGGGCGCCGTGCGCGAGACGCGCTTCGAGGCAATCAACAGGGGCTGGGTGCAGATCACCCGCCCCTGGCACCTGCTGACGACGAATGCAGGCGTCGGCGACCCGCGGGCGGCCACGGCCGACAAGGGGCGGCGCTACATCGGGATCGTGGTCGAACGCGTCGCCCGCTTCCTCAAAGAGCTGTCGGACGCGAAGATGGATGCCAAGTTCCCCTACTGACAAGGAGCCCCTCCCGATGCCCGTGAACCCCGAGTACCGCAGACGCCTGATGGAGCTGATCCAGCGCGTGGGCGTGCGCCACGGCGAGGTGAAGCTCTCGAAGGGCGGCACGAGCAGCTATTACATAGACTGCCGCATGGTCACCACGCACCCCGAGGGGGCGTTCCTGATCGGCGAGATCATCCTGGCCATGCTCGAGGGCGATGCGGTGGATGCCATCGGCGGCCCCACGCTGGGCGCCGACCCGATCGTGGGGGCCGTGTGCTACGCCAGCTATTGCCACAACCGGCCGCTGCCGGGCTTCATCGTGCGCAAGGCCACCAAGGAGCACGGCCTCCAGAAGATGATCGAGGGGCACCTGCCCCCGGGAGCGAAGGCGGCGGTGGTGGAGGACGTGTTCACCACCGGCGGTTCGGTGCTCGACGCGATCAAGGAGGTCGAGAAGGCGGGGGGCAAGGTGGTGCGCGTGATCGGCATCGTGGACCGCCTCCAGGGCGCGCGCGAGCGATTCGAGGCGGCCGGCTACCGTTTCGCGCCCATCTTCACCAAGGCCGACCTGGGCCTCGAATAGACGCCAGGAGCCGCGCGGATGAGGTGGGTGACGCGAGAGGAAATGCGCGAGCTGGACCGGCGAGCCATCGAGGAATGTGGCATCCCGGCCCTCGTGCTCATGGAGAACGCCGGCCGCGGCGCCGCGGCCGAAGCGGCCCGGCTCTACCGCGAGCGCGGCCTCAGAGGCCCCGTGCTCGTCTTCTGCGGCGCGGGCAACAACGGTGGCGACGGCTTCGTGATCGCCCGCCACATGTCCAACGCAGGCTTCGACATCCGAATCTTCTGCTGCTTCGACCGCGCCAAGGCCGACCGCGAGCGCGAGGCAGGAACCAACCTGACGATCTGCGAGCGGATGGGCCTGTCGATCCACGATGTGTTCACTCAGGAGGCCCCGGAGGGGCTGCGAGCTGACCTGGTGGATGGCGCGCTGCTCGTGGACGCCGTGTTCGGCGTCGGCCTTTCGAAGCCGCCACGGGAGCCCTACTTCAGCCTGCTGCGCCTGCTGGACCGAGCACGCCTCACGACCCTTGCCGTGGACGTGCCCTCGGGCCTTGACGCGAACACGGGGGAGCCACTGGGCATCGCGCTGCGGGCCGACGTGACGGCCACCATGGCGTGCCCCAAGGTCGGCATGCGGGGGCCGGGCGCTGCCTGGGTGGGGCGGCTGGCAGTGGTGGACATCGGGATGCCCGTCGCCCGGATGGCCGCGCTCTGAGGCGTTTGACCGTGGCCGCGGCGGACGCTATAATCAATATAGAGGGCGGCGCTTGCCGGGATGCCCTCGCGTGGCGCTGTGAGGCGCGGGCTGTGGCTCGAGGCACAGCCGAAACGGGTCGCGTCCCTGCAGCAGGGCCGCCAGGCCAGAGGACGAGACCGTGAAGGACCTTAGGGCGAGCGTTCGCTCGAACCCGGCCCCGGCGCTGCACGAGCGGCTTCGGGAGGAGGTCTGCCGCGCCCATCGGCACGCGCTGCCCCTCACGCTGGTGCTGTTCCGCGTGGCCCCCCGGCACAACAGCGCCGGCTCGCTCGACGAGTTGACCCGCGCCGCCGTGGTGCTGACGCGGGCCGTGGTGCGGCGGAGCGATGTGGTGGGTCCCCTGGGCGGTGGCCGGTTTGGCGTTGTGGCGAACGCGACGGCCGACGGGGCAGGTTGCCTGGCGGCGGCTCTCGCACGCCACCTCGAGGCGTTCGAGTTCGGGTGCGCGGACGGCCCGGTGACACTCCAAGTGAGCTACTCGTTGTGCAGCCTTGATGAGGCGATGACGGCCGACCGGCTCTTCGACCAGGCCCACGCGGGACTGCGGATGCCGCGCTGAGCTTCGCAGCGGCTTGCCCTTGGGCGCAGGATCCCCTACAATCAGAGGGGAGGAGTGGCAGAGGGAATCCAGGAGATCGGAGATCTGACCGCATGGCGAACCGTTGGCGCTGTGGGAACTGCGGCTATCGCGTGGAAGCCCAGGCACCGCCCGAGCGATGCCCGGGGTGCCGCGAGGCGTGCGACTTCATTGACGACAACCGCTACGTGCCGGTCGAGGAAGGCGGGCCCGAGGGGGCCGAGCCTGCCGTCGGGCCGCCGCTTGTGGTCGTGGTGCCCGAGGCCTGCACGGGATGCCGCAAGTGCCTCGACGTGTGCCCCGTCGAGGCCATCGAGATGAGAGGCGAAGTCGCCTGGATTGACCCCACGCGCTGCGATGGCGATGCGATCTGCATCGCGGCCTGCCCCGAGGGTGCCATCGTCATCCCCAAGTGAGAGCAGACGCTGGATGCCAATGACAGCGGGCGAGCCCCGAAGGGCTCGCCCGCTTCGCTGTACTCACTTGGCCCGAGGTCCGCGCGGCGCCTACTCGTACTGCTCGAATTCCTCCTGCCCGTGCCACCGGATGCAGCCGGGGGCGGGGACCTTCTCGCCCTTCACATCCACCTTGTGGAATGGCGGCGGCACGCGCACCCCGCTCGCGCCGAACAAGCTCAGGAAGAAGTCCACGGCCTCAGCCGGGTTGATCTCGGCCTCGATGCCGGGCAGGAAAGGCAGGGCGAAGCTGGCGCCGATGGTGTGCCACGGGCGATTGGCATCATAGAACTCGCGGTAGGTGGCGGTGGCCTTCAGGTCATCTACGTGCCCGAAGAAGCGGTTGGTCTTCTGGGCGTCTTCGGTGATGCCGGCGGGCGAGGTCTTGCGGCCGATCCAGGCCCAGTAGAAGACCGAGAGGCCGACCTCGGTGCGCCCTTCGCCGTAGATGCCCGCGCTGGGGCCCTCGAAGCCGACCTTGGTGCCCGAGAAGCGCCCGAAGCCGATCTGCGCCAGCCGCGTGGCGCGCACGTTCACCAGCACCGAGAGGTCGTCGCTGAGGGACAGCTTGAGGTTGAAGATGTCGAGGAAGTCCTTGCCGCGGTTGACGAGGTACCGCGTGACGGGACAGGTGCGGGGCTTCGGCGCCGCGCCCTCCGGGGCAGGCTGCGCGGGATTCGCCGGCGCAGCCTCTGCTGCGAGCACGGCCGTTCCCGAGGCCAGCAGACACCCGACAAGCGTCACCGCAAGGACCTGCCTGCGCATCGCGTTCCCCTTTACCAGGTGGCAACAGGTGACCCGACACATTTCGCCCGATGGCGGTCATTATACGCGCGCCGCGCTGCCTGTCAAGCGAAAACAGAGCGCAAACCCGCCTGGGGCGTGAAGATAGGGCGGGCCCCGGGTAGCTCAGCACGATCCCCGGCCGTCGTCGCCACATGCATTGTTCTTGTGGATGTTGCGGGGAGACCCCCGGCTGGCAAGCGAGACACTTGCCGCCACAAGAGGCCGTGCGGGTGTCGCCGGAGCGGTTGACCGCGGGGATCGTGGTGAGCTGCCTAGGGTCTGTGCGGAAATCCACGCGGGCTGCGTTGCCGGCGTCAGCGGGGCGGATGCAAGACGCGGCGATGCAGGCGATGCCACGGAGCGCATCGCTGAGGAGCCGCAACGCCGCAGACGCCCCGCTGACGCCGCAACCCGAAGGGATGCCACGACTTCTGGCCGCGAGCCGTGTCGCTCGTCGTCCGTCCTGAGCGCCTCGCGAAGGATGCTCTCCGCTGCATCGCCTCCTCCTCGCTCCTTGCTCGCGGCCAGAGTTCGCGGTGTCGCAGTCCCGCGTGGATTCCCGCACAGACCCTAGAAGGCGTCCTGGAACAGCTCGATGCTCCAGCCTGTGCCCTCCGGCGTGCGGGTGAGGGCGACGACGTCGAAGCGGCAGGGCATCTCGGTGAGGCCCTGCCGCTCGAGGAAGTACTGGGCGATGCGACGAAGCCTGGCCTGCTTGCGGCGGTCCACCGCGACCTCGGGCGGGCCGAACTCGCCGGACGCGCGGCTCTTGACCTCGACGAAGACGATCATCGCATCGTCGAGCGCGATGAGGTCAATCTCGCCGAAGGGCGCGGCGAAGTTGCGGCGGACGATCCGGTAGCCCTGGCGCCGCAGGAAGTCGGCGGCGGCATCCTCCGCGGCGCGCGCATCGGCTCGCGGCGTCATTCGGCCTTCGCCGCCTGCCGGTCGCGCAGGCGCGTCTGCTTGCCCACACGCTGGCGCAGGTAGTAGAGCTTGGCCCGCCGCACCCGCTCCGGCTGCTTGACGACTTCGACGCGCTGGAGCTTGGGCGAGTGCAGGGGGAAGGTGCGCTCGACCCCCTCGCCCTGCACGATGCGGCGCACGGTGAACATCTCGCGAAGCCCGGAGCCCTTGCGGGCGATGACGATGCCGTTGAAGACCTGCACCCGCTCCTTCTCGCCCTCGACGACGCGGACGTGGACGTTGACGGTGTCCCCCACGGCGAAGGCGGGGATCTCCTCGCGAAGCTGCTTGCGCTCGGTTTCGACGATGGCTTTGCTCATGGACGGTGTCCTTTCTGCTCGGTGGCTGGTGATGCGCCGGCCCCGGCCAGATCGGGACGGCGGCGGAGAGTCCGCTCGCGCGCGCACTCGGCGCGCCACTGGCGGACGCGTTCGTGGTGGCCCGACAGGAGCACGTCGGGCACGGCCATCCCGCGGAAGACGGGGGGCCGGGTGTATTGCGGGTAATCGAGCGAGCCGTCCTGGAAGGACTCGAGGACGGCCGACTCGGGGTCGCCCAGCGCGCCGGGGAGGAGGCGGACGACGGCCTCGAGGATCACCATGGCCGCGGCCTCGCCGCCGGCGAGCACGTAGTCGCCGATGGAGATTTCCTCGGCGCCGAGGCCCTGATGGATGCGCTCGTCGAAGCCCTCATAGCGGCCGCACACGAGCATCAGGCGCGGCTCGGCCGCGAGCTCGCGCGCCAGGGCCTGGGTGAAGGTGCGGCCCTGGGGGCTGAGGAGGAGCTTGCGGGCCGGCGGGTGCGCAGCAGCGTCGGCGGCCTCCACCGCGGCGAAGACAGGGCCCGGCATCATCACCATGCCCGGGCCGCCGCCGTACGGGCGGTCGTCCACCTTGCGGTGCTTGTCGTTGGTGAAGTCCCGAATGTCCCACAGGCGCACCTCGACGATGCCGTTCTCGCGCGCGAGGCGCAAGAGGCTCTCGTCGAGGAAACCCCGGAACATGCCCGGGAAGAGTGTGAGCACGTCAATCCGCATGGCTCCACCTGTCGTCGCGGCCTGCTGGCGCCACGGCGCGCCCCGCCGGACGCGAGAGGGCCCGCCGGCGGGCGTCCCGTGGCCGGCAGCGGCCGGGCTAGGCGTAGATGCCGTTCTTCTTCAGAATGGCGGCCACGGCGGCCGTGGGCTGCGCGCCCTTGTCCAGCCAGGCGACGATGCGCTCGCGGTTGAGCGTCACCTTCTTGCTGTTGTCGGGCTCGAGCGGGTCGTACCGGCCCAGGTCCTCGTCGAGCGCTCGCCCGTCGCGCGGCGAGCGCGCGTCGAAGGCCGCGATGCGGTAGTAGGGCCGGTTCTTGCGTCCGAGGCGCTTCAGTCTGAGTCTCACCACAGTTGGCTGGCCTCCTAGTGGGTGCCTGGGTTCAGCCGCCGAAGCCGAGCATGCCTCGGCCGCGGCGGCGCATCTGCTTCATCATCTTCTGCATCTGGCGGAACTGCTTGAGCAGCCCGTTCACGTCGTGGGGCTCGGTGCCGGAGCCGGCCGCGATGCGGCGGCGCCGGCTGTGGTCAATCACGTTGGGGTGCGCGCGCTCCAGTGGCGTCATCGAGTAGATGATCGCCTGGATCTGGTCGAAGTCCTTTTCGTCCACCTCTTCCATGCCGCCCAGCTTGTCGCCGAAGGGCAGCATCTTGAGCAGGCTCTTGATGGGGCCCATCTTGCGCACCTGCTCGAGCTGGCGCACGAAGTCCTCGAGGGTGAAGCTGGCGTCGCGCAGCTTCTTCTGGAAGTCGATCGCCTGGTCGCGGTCGATGGTCTCCTGGGCCTTCTCGACCAGGGTGCGCACGTCGCCCATGCCCAGGATGCGGTCGGCCATGCGCTCGGGGCGGAACTCCTCGAGGGCGTCGAGCTTCTCGCCGAGGCCGACGAACTTGATCGGCTTGCCGGTGATGGCCTTGACGCTCAGGGCGGCGCCGCCCCGCGCGTCGCCGTCCAGCATGGTGAGGATGATGCCGTCCAGCTCGAGCTGGCGGTTGAACTCGGCGGCGCTGGTCACGGCGTCTTGGCCCGTCTGCGCGTTGCACACGAGCAGGATCTGGTCGGGCTCGACCCGCTCGGCGATCTCGCGGACCTCGGCCATCATGGCGTGGTCGACGTGCAGGCGGCCCGCGGTGTCGAGGATGACGGTGTTGAGGTTGTTCTCTTCGGCGTAGCGGAGGCTCTTCCTGCACACGCGCGGCGGCGAGGCGGTGCGGTCGGTGAACACGGGGATGCCGGCCTGGGCGCCCACCTGCTCGAGCTGGTCTACGGCGGCGGGGCGCTGGAGGTCGGCCGCCACGAGCAGCGGCTTGCGCCCCTTCTTGCGCAGGTAGAGGGCCAGCTTGCCGGCCGTGGTGGTCTTGCCGTGGCCCTGGAGGCCGCAGAGCATGATCACGGTCGGCCGGTTGTCGTTCGTGGGGATCGTGGGGTCCACCGGGCCCATGAGCTGCGTGAGCTCGTCGTAGACGATCTTGACGATCTGCTGGCCGGGGGTGACCGAGCGGATGACTTCCTGGCCCACGGCCCGCTGCTGCACGCGCTCGATGAAGTCGCGCGCGACCTTGTAGTTGACATCGGCCTCGAGGAGCGCGGCGCGCACCTCGCGCAGGCCCTCGGCGATGTTTTTCTCGTTGAGCTGGCCGCGCGAGGTGAAGGCGCGCAGGGCCGTCTTCAGGCGCTCGGTGAGGGATTCAAACATCGCCGCCCCCCGCCGCGCCCTTGGGCTTGTTGGGCGCCTCCTCGCCGTCGTCGTCGCGGTAGATCGCGGCGCCGAGGGCCTGGAGGCGCTCCTCGATCCGCTCGTAGCCGCGGTCGAGGTGGTAGATGCGCCGGACCTTGGTTTCGCCCCTGGCCACGAGGCCGGCCAGCACCAGGCAGGCGCCTGCCCGGAGGTCCGAGGCCATGACCTCGGCGCCCGACAGCCTGCGGCCGCCGTTGACGATCACCGAGGGGCCTTCCTTGCGCAGGTCGGCGCCCATGCGTTGCAGCTCGGCCACGTGCATGAAACGGTCGGGGTAGATCTTCTCGGTCACCACGCTGATGCCGTTGGCGAGGCACAGCAGGGCCATGAGCTGGGCCTGGACGTCGGTCGGCACGCCGGGATAAGGCAGCGTCGTCACGTCCACGGGCTTGAGGACCTTCGGACCCACCACGCGGCAGGCGCTGTCGTAGGTGGTGACCTTGACGCCCGCCTTGCGCAGGATGTCAATGACGGCGCCAAGGTGCTCGGTGCGGACGTTCTCGACGGTGACATCGCCGCGCGTCATGGCGGCGGCGATCATGAAGGTGGCGGCCTCGATGCGGTCGGGGATCACCTTGTGGCGGGCGCCATGGAGGCGGCGCACGCCGCGGATGCGGATGACCGGCGAGCCGGCTCCCTCGATGGCCGCGCCCATCCTGTTGAGGAAGTCGGCCAGGTCCACCACCTCGGGTTCACACGCGGCGCCTTCGATGGTGGTGAGGCCGTGAGCGAGCGTGGCGGTCATCATCGTGTTGTCGGTGCCCAGCACGGTGGAGCCGAAGGGGCCGCCGAGGAACACGCTGGCGCCGTGCAGCCGGGCGCCCTCGGCGACCACGTAGCCGCGCTGGATTCGGGTGCGGGCGCCCAGGGCCTCGATGCCCTTGCGGTGCAGGTCAATGGGCCGCACGCCGATCACACAGCCGCCCGGCAGCGACACGCGCACCTTGTGCCGCCGGGCCAGCAGCGGCCCGAGCACGCAGATCGAGGCGCGCATCTGGCACACGAGCCGGTAGGGGGCCAGCACGGGCGTCTCGTCCACCACCTCGAGGTGCAGCGCACCGTTCTTCGCCCGCTCGCCCTTCACGCCCAGCACCTGGAGCACCTGGAGCAGCGTGCGCACGTCGCGCACGTCGGGCGCGCCCTCGATCACCGACGGCCCCTCGGCCAGCAGCGTGGCCGCCATGATGGGCAGAACGGAGTTCTTCGCGCCGTTCACCCGCACGGTGCCCTTCAGCCTCGCGCCACCTTGCACGACCAGCCTGTCCACGGGCGCCTGTCCTCTCTTGCGAAGCCACGAGGCCCTGCGCGGCGCCGCCAGCCCCGGGGGCGCTGGCCGGCCGCGGCGAACACGGGGCACGGGGAATCGGCCCACCCTCGCTCCGCAGCTCAACCCCGGCTCTTCATCGAGGCGATGCGGGGGATGCCCGCATAGTCGGGCGCCACCTGCATGGCCTCGTAGAGACCTGTCTCGGTTGCCAGTCGCATCACGCCCTGAGCCTGGCCGGCGCCGATCTCCACGATCAGCCAGCCGCCCGGGCGCAACCACTCCGCCGCTCCGGCCACGATCACCCGCAGGGCGTCGAGGCCGTCGGCGCCGCCGTCGAGTGCGAGCCGCGGCTCGTGGTCCCGCACCTCGGGCATCGCTGCCGCGAGGTCGCCGGCCGCCACGTAGGGCGGGTTGCTCAGCACGGCATCGAAGAGCGCGCCCGGCTCCAGCGCGGCAAACCAGTGGCCCTGGCGGAACTCGATGGCGCCGGCCAGCCCGTGGCGCTCGGCGTTGGCGCGGGCCAAGGCGAGGGCCTCGGCCGAGGAGTCGGTGGCCACCACGCGGGCGAGCGGCCTGTGGGCCGCGACCGCGATGGCGATGGCCCCGCTGCCCGTGCCCAGGTCGGCCACCGTCGTGACGGCATCCTTCGGCAGCAGCGCCAGCGCCCGCTCCACGAGCAACTCGGTTTCGGGACGCGGGATGAGCACCGCAGGCGTTACGGCGAGCGGGATCGAGTAGAACTCGCACGCTCCCGTGAGGTACCGCGTCGGCACGCGGCGCCCTCGCTCCTTCACCATCTCGCGGAAGCGGGCGAGTCCCTCTCCGCTCGGCACGTGGTCGTAGTGGGCGTAGAGGTCAATCCGCTTCCAGCCGAGGGCGTGGGCCAGCAACAGCTCGGCGTCGAGCCTCGCGCTTTCGATGCCCTTGCTTTCAAAGAACTGCGTCGTCCACTGGAGCAACGCCTGAACCGACCAGACCTGGCCTCGTCGCGACGCTTGGCCGTCCATTCACAGTTCGCCCAGGCGCTGCTGTTTCGCATGCTCCACGAGCGCGTTCACCACGTCGTCGAGGTCGCCCAGCATGATGGCATCGAGCTGATAGAGCGTGAGGCCGATGCGGTGGTCGCTGAGGCGATTCTCGGGGAAGTTGTAGGTGCGGATACGCTCGCTGCGGTCGCCCGTGCCCACCTGCGAGCGGCGCAGGTCGCCCCGGGCCCTGGCCTCCTCCTGGCGCTTGCGCTCGTACAGGATCGAGCGGAGCACGCGGAGGGCCTTCGAGCGGTTCTTGTGCTGCGACCGGTCGTCCTGCATCGAGACCACGGTGCCCGTGGGCACGTGGGTCAGGCGCACGGCCGAACTCACCTTGTTGACGTTCTGGCCGCCGGGGCCGGAGGAGCGGAAGGTGTCCCACTTCAGGTCCTCGGGCCGAATCTCGATCTCCTCTTCCTCGGCCGCGGGCAGCACGGCGACGGTGACCGTGGACGTGTGGCGGCGGCCGCTGGCCTCGGTGGCCGGCACGCGCTGCACGCGGTGCACGCCGCTCTCGTGGCGCAGGTGCTTGTAGACGTCCTGGCCCTCGACCGAGAAGAAGACCTCCTTGAGGCCGCCGAGGTCCGTGGTGTGGCTGTGCAGGAGCTCCGTCCTCCACCCCTTCTTCTCGGCATACTTCTGGTACATGCGGAAGAGGTCGGCGACGAACAGGGCCGCCTCCTCCCCGCCTGTGCCCGCCCGGATCTCCACAATCACATCGCGGGCCGTGTCGCTGTCGTCCGTCGCGAACAGCTCCTTGAGCTGCTCCTCCGTCGAGGCGATCTGGCGCTCGAGGCCCTCAATCTCCTCCTGGGCCATCTGGCGGAACTGGGGATCATTGCCGTCGCCGTCGAGCAGCGCCCTGGTGTCGGCCGTGCGGGCCTCGAGCTCGCGCAGCACGCGGTACTGGCGCACGAACTTCGTCAGAGCCCCTAGCTCCTTGCTGAGCGCGCGCGCCCGGCCTGGGCTCGACGCCACGTCGGCCGAGGCGAGCAGGCTCTCCAGCTCGGCATAGCGAGTGCTCATGTGGTCGAGCTTCTTGAGGAGCGCATCTGTAAGCATAGAGGGCTTCTGCAATTACGCCACGGAGAATCCGGCGCCACCGGCCGCCTGACTGGCCCTGCGCCCGAGAGCGGGTCGGCGGCCCGACGAATCATTGCGGCTGGGCGGCGCCAGTGCCCGAAGCGGCGGCCTCGCCAGATGCCTGCTTGCCCCAGCCATACCGGCGCTGGAACCGCTCGACGCGGCCTGCCGTGTCCACGAACTTCTGCTTCCCTGTGTAGAACGGGTGGCAGTTCGAGCAGACCTCGACGTTGATGGTCGGGCGGGTCGAGCGGGTCTTGAACGTGTTGCCGCAGCCGCACGTGACGGTGCATTCGACGTAGTTGGGGTGGATGCCTTTCTTCATGGATCTTTCCTGCCTGATGCGACGGCCGTGTGATTCCCGATTGCCCAAGACCCACTATTATAGCGCCCCGGAGCCGGAAAGCAAGGAAAAACGCGACGTTCAGGTGCCTCTTGCGCGGCACCGAGGATTCCCTACAATAGGGGAAGATAGGGAGAGGAGACGGTTTCCACCCGGGGATGGGGCGGCAAGAACCCGCTCACGCGCGAAAGGAGGCTGGGATGGCGACTTTGGAGAATCTCAAGGCGGCCTTTGCGGGCGAAAGCCAGGCAAACCGATCCTACCTGGCGTTTGCGAAGAAGGCGGAGGCCGACGGCTTCCCGCAGGTGGCCAAGCTCTTCCGCGCGGCTGCCGATGCCGAGACGGTCCACGCGCACGCCCATCTGCGGGTGATGGGCGGCGTCAAGACCACCGTGGAGAACCTCGAGGCGGCCATCGCGGGCGAAGGCCACGAGTTCCGCGAGATGTACCCCCAGTTCGTCGCGGAGGCCCAGAGCGAGGGCAATAACCCAGCGCTCGTGTCCTTCCGCAACGCGATGATGGTCGAGGAACTCCACCACGGGCTCTACTCGAAAGCCCTCGCGGCCGTCAAGGCTGGCAAGGACCTGCCGGCCGCCGCGGTCTTCGTCTGCGGCGTGTGCGGCAACACCGTGAGCGGCCAGGCCCCCGACAAGTGCCCCGTCTGCGGCGCCCCCAAGGCGCGGTTCACCGAGGTCAAGTGACTTCACGCCCCGTGCGGGCGGGACACGCTGCGTCCCGCCCGCACGCCATCTCGCCAAAGAAGTGTCGGCCATGTGCCGAAGGAGGCCGGATGCCCAAGGACAGTGCGCGCGCGTGGCGCTGCACCGTATGTGGCTACATTCACCGCGGCCCCGAGCCGCCGGAGAGTTGCCCTATCTGCGGCGCGGCCAAAGCGGACTTCGAGCCCTGTGCCGAGGCCGCTCCTCAGGCCCCCCAGCCGGCGGCCAGCCGCTGGCGCTGTCTGAACTGCGGCCACGTGCATGCCGGGCCGCAGCCGCCCAGCGAATGCCCCGTCTGCGCGGCGACAGCCGACCGCTTCGAGCCGCTGCCCGACCAGCCGGCCGCCCCCACGAAGGGTCAGGCGGCCCGAGTCGTCATCGTGGGAGCAGGCATTGCCGGCGTCTCAGCGGTCGAAGCCGCCCGGCGGGCATCGCCCGAGGCACGGATTACCCTGCTCTCCAAAGAGGACGGCCTCCCGTACTACCGCCTCAATCTCACGCGCTTCCTCGCGGGCGAGATCGGCGACGACGAACTGCCCATCCACGAGGCCGGCTGGTACGGCCAGCAGCGGGTGGACCTGCGGACCGGCGTCGAAGTCACCGCGCTGCTCCTGGCCGAGCAGGCCGTCGAGCTGCGGGGTGGCGAGCGGGTGCCCTTCGAGAAACTCATCCTCACCGTCGGAGCCCACCCCTTCGTGCCGCCCCTGCCGGGCGCGTATCTCGAAGGCGTGACCAGCCTGCGCACCGCGGCCGACGCGCGCCGCATCCTCGAGGCCTCGCTGTCCGGAATGAGGTGCGCCGTCCTCGGCGGCGGCTTGCTGGGCCTCGAGACGGCCGGCGCCCTCGCACGGCGCGGGGCCGACGTGACCCTCATCGAGGGCCACGAGTGGCTCATGCCCCGCCAGCTCAACCGCCGCGCGGGCGAACTCCTTCAGCAGCACGTGGACCGCGTGGGCATCCAGCTCCGCACGCGGGGGCGGACCAAGGAACTGGTGGGCGACGAGCGCGTGGCGGGCGTGCTCTTCGAGGATGGCGCCATGCTGCCCGCCGACCTCGTGGTGGTGGCCACCGGCATCCGGCCCAACAGCCACCTCGCCCGCCGCGCCGGCCTCGAGGTCAACCAGGGCATCGTGGTGAACAATCACCTCGTCGCCTCGCACCCCAGCGTGCTGGCCGCCGGCGACGTGGCCGAGCACCGCGGCGCTGTCTACGGCAACTGGGCCGCCTCGCAGGCTCAGGGCGGCATCGCGGGGGCCAACGCTGTGGGCGTCGGGGCCGAGTTCGGCGGCATCCCGCGCTCGAACACCCTCAAGGTCCTGGGCCTCGACCTCCTGAGCATCGGCAAGTTTGAGCCCGAGGATGGCAGCTACCAGGTCCTCGAGCGGGAGGGCGACGGCCGCTACGCCCGCTTCGTGTTCCACGACGGGCGCATGGTGGGGGCGATCCTGCTGGGCGACACGTCGCTGGCCTCGCCCCTGAAGAAGGCCATCGAGGGAAAGGCCGATTTCTCTGGAATCCTCGCGCAAGGGGCCACCGCGGGCGATGTACTGAGTTTCCTGGCGGCAGAGCGGGCTTAGGACGCGAGGGCCTTGCCCATCTCTCGCGCGTCCTTGAGGAGCGCGCGGTTCGTCTTCACGTCGCCCGGCTTCCACGCCGTGCCGTAGACCATGCCGACGATCTTCACGTCAACGAAGGCGAGTGAGTCCTGGAACGTGCGCAGGGCGTTGACGCCGCCCGAGCTGAAGACATCCGGTGCGCCGTAGGTGAGGATGATGCCAGCCCTTTTCCCCGCGAACGCGTGGCCGTTGGGCGTGGCGAGGGCGTAGCAGCGATCGAAGAAAGTCTTCAACTGGGCCGACATGTTGGCCCAGTAGACAGGCGAGGCGAAGAGAAGGGCATCGGCCGCCTTGAGCTTGGGATAGAGCGCCTGCATGTCGTCGCGGATGACGCAGCCGCTGCCGGGCTTCCGCTGGCAGGCGTCGCAGGCCGTGCAGGCCCTGATGTCGAGGCCCTGGAGGTAGACCGTCTCCACGTCGGCCCCTGCGGCCTTGGCGCCCCGGGCAGCTTCGGCGGCGAGCAGGGTGCTGTTGCCCTTCTTGCGCGGGCTGCCGAGCAGGATAAGCACCTTCTTCTTCGTTGCCATCGGGTTCTCCTAGTCAGAGGTTCCGCGTGCAGGTATGTACGCCGTGCCATCTTCACGCGGCACGTGCGCTGTCTTCTCTTCTTCACGCGTCACGCGTCCGGGATCCCGCGTGCAAGTTTGCACGCCCTACCCGATCTCCCCGTCGTCGTCGAATCCGCCTCCCCTCCCGAAGGTGTTGGAACCTTCGGGAGGGAGTTGTCGGAATTGTCACGGCTCCAGGTAGCGGCGGATGGCCTTGGCCAGGTCGTGGCCGAAGGCCCGCGCGGCGTCGGGGGTGACGGCCTGCCCGCCGGCGTTGGCGTAGGGAATCTCGATGGACGCGGCGAGACGCACGCCCGGCTGCTCGCCCGCCCACCGGCTGAAGCTCTTGCCGCCGCTGTAGTTCCTGCCCGTGTTCCACGCCTGGCCGAAGGGCAGGTTGTCGCTCGCGCGGTAGGGCAGGGGGCCGGTGCGGAGGGCCTCGAGGAGCTTGCCGAAGGCGCACTGCTGCTGCCAGATGGCCGGGTCCTCGGCGCCGACGATGTAGATGATCTCGTTGTGCGGGCCACGGATATGGGGGCAGTGGAGGTCGAGGGCAATCGTGAGCCGCCCGTCGGACCACTTGGGCACGAGGTCGCGGATGGCCCGCGTCTCGGGGTAGACGCCTTCGCCCTCGTAGTCGCGGTTGTGGTCGCGGGGCTTGCGGTTCTTGCCCTGGTCGCCGTCCTCCACGCCGTCCTTGTCGGCGAACGGCACGAGCATCGCCTCGACATGCCCGCGGAACCAGCGGCCGTCGTCGATGTCGGCGAGCATGGCCTCGATGAGGCCCTCCATGGCGTAGCTGGCCATGCACTCGCAGCAGTGGTGGCGGGCAGTCACGAGGATGCGGTGGTCGGGCGCGCCCGCGAGCTTGCCCACGTGGAGGCGCTCGACCTCGCGCCCCTTGCGCGACTTGCACAGCGTCGCGGCCTTGACGTTGGGGTTGCCTTCCCAGCGCGCGAGGAATGCCTTGAGATTCGCCTCGAAGTAGGGCATCGCGAAGCAGAAGCGCACGTCGGTTGCGTCGGCGGGGAACGCATACGCGAAGCGGGTGCCCTTGACCGCGGCCGCGCCGAGCCAGGCCCACGTCTGGCCGCCGTCGGCGCTCACGGCCGGGCCGCGCACGCCGAGCACGTTGCCGTCGGTGAAGCGGAACGTGAGCGCGCGCCCGGCTGCGCCCCGCACTCGGAAGTGCCACCAGAACCAGGGGCCGGCCGTGTCGCGGAGGTCCTGCCGCAGGAACACCTCGTCGCCCTGCACCTTCTCGATCAGGGCGTTGCCGCCGGGGAAATCAGCGTCCACGGCCAGGGGCTCGGCGGCCGGCGCGTGCGTGGCGAGGAGACACAGGGCCACGCCCAGACCCGCAAGCCACAGCGAAGCATCGGTTGGCCAGGTCACGGGGCTTGCTCCTTCGGGATGGCGAAGCGCTCGACCACGTCGGGCGGCAGGGCGCGCGGGCGGCCGTCGCGGCCCGTGCAGCCGTGCACGGTATAGCCCGCGGCGATCGCGCGCCGGCCGTCGGGCGACATGAGGCGGTTGACGAAAGTCATCTTCACGCGGCCTAGGGCGGGCACGGCGGTGCTCAGGCGAAACACCTCGCGGGGGCGCAGGGGGTTCAGGTAGCGGCAGAATGCCTCGGCCACGGGCAGCAGCACGCCCTGGCGCTCGAGGGCGCTGTAGGGCAGGCCCACGGCGCGCGTCAGCTCGGCGCGGCCCGCCTCGAACCAGGCGAAATAGCTGCCGAAGTAGGCCACGCCCTGGGCATCGGTCTCGGCGTAGCGCACGCGCAGCTCCTGCGTGCACTCGCGCGCTCCGCGCGGCAGCGGGCCGAGGATCTGGTCAGCCTTCTCACTGACCACGATGCGCTCCACCCGCTGCTCGGCCGCGGCAAGGAGGTTCTCGGGCACGGGCAGGGCCTTGCCCGCCGGGCCGATCAGCACGCGGGCCATCTTGCCCGTGGCCAGCACCGCGCCGTCTTCCACGCGCACCAGTTCCGTTTCCAGCAGCACCCGCTTGGGCGCGGCCTGGGTCAGCCGCACGCGCACGGCCACCAGGTCGTCATAGACGGCGGGGCGCAGGTAACGGGCGTAGGACTCGGCAGCGGCGACCAGGATGCCCTGGCGGTCCAGCTCGGGCGCCCGCACGCCCAGGGTTTCGAGATAGTGCAGTTCGCCCACCTCCCACCAGGCAAAGTACGAGCCATAGTAGGCCACGGCCTGAGCATCGGTTTCGGCGTAGCGGACGCGGAACGGCGGCGTTTCGACGGGCACGTGGTCCTCCTGTTCGTCGGTTTGCGGCTGGCCAGCGGTTATTATACAATGCTTCAACTGCCCGTCAACGACACCCCAGGAGAGGACGCACGATGGCTCTGATCGCCGATGCGGCGCACGCCCGCGAAGTCATCCAGGAGGCCCGCGAGAAGGGCGTGGCGCTGATCAACGTGAATCCCGAGTGCGAGCGCGGCATCGAGGCCTGCCTGCGCGCGGCGAAGAGCTTCGGCGAGCGCGTGGGCGCGCCCGATATCCCGTTGTTCCTCTCCATCTGCGGCACCTACCACGCCCGCCCGCAGATCAAGCTCTACACCAGCCTGGGCGACCCCTGGCTCGGCTTCGAGGCCTGGCTCGCCCAGGTGGCCTTCTACACCGACCCCGCCGGGCCGTTCGGCAGGATTCGCGTGATGACGCACCTCGACCACGGCCAGCCGGGCGACGACGACGAGATTCTCGAGCGCCGCCTCGCCAGGCTCACCAGCGTGATGTTCGACGCCTCGACCCTGCCCTTCGACGAGAACATCAGGGCAACGGCCGCCTACGTTGAGCGCCACCGTGGCCAGGTGATCGTCGAGGGCGCCGTGGACGAGATCTTCGAGTCCGGCACCGGCCAGACGAAGAACCAGGTGACCACGGTGGAGCAGGCCAAGCGCTACGTGGCGGCGACGGGCGTGGACCTCATCGTGCCCAACCTGGGCACCGAGCACCGCGCGTCGGCCCGCGAGCTGCGCTACTACGGCGACCAGGCCCGAGCCATCAGCGGCGCCGTGGGCAAGCTCCTCGTCCTCCACGGCACCTCCAGCCTCTCGCCCGCCGACTTCACGCGCCTCAAGGACGACGGGATCATCAAGGTGAACATCTGGACCGCCATCGAGAAGGCCGGGGCGCAATCGTGCGTGCGCAAGGCCCTCGACGAGCTGGGCAATACCTTCACCGAGGCCGACCTGCGGGCGATGGTGGACGCCGGCGTCCTCGGCCCGAAGTGCCTGGACCCCTCTTACCGCGACGGGCAATGCGGTGGGCGGCTCTACCCGAAGCTCGACCACTTTGCCGAAGCCATTCGCCGCGACGCCTGGGTGGCCGGCGCCCAGCCCCTCGTCGAGGCGTGTCTGCGCGACCTGGGCTATGAGGCATTCGCCCGATGAGCGACCCGCTCCACGTTGCCGAGGGGATGTCCCCATCTCACGACCTGTGGCAGACGGAGGGCCCTCCCGCGTCTGCGCCGATGGGGTGGCGCAAGAGGATCACGAAGTTCCTGCTCACCGGCGTGGCCGTGCTGCTGCCCGTGTTTCTCACGGGCTATGTGGTGGTCATCCTGTGCCGGTTTGTGGACGACTTGCTGGGATTCTGGCTTGGGCGGCAGATCGCGGGCCTGCTGGGCATCGAGCCCACCAACGGAGCGACGCGGGGCGTCGGCGCCATTCTGGCGGTCGTGGGCGCGGTGGCCCTGGCCGGCCTCGTGGGCGCGCTCGTGGGCAGCTTCTTCGGCCAGCGTCTGCTCGACGGCCTTCAGCACCTGCTGCTCAAGGTGCCCCTCATCAGGAGCATCTACCCCTCGGTGAAGCAGATCACCGACTTCTTCTTCGGGGCGAACAAGCCGAGATTCCACAGCGTCGTAGCGATTCCTTTCCCCAGCCAGGGGCTCTACTCGATCGCCTTCGTCACAGGGTCGGGCATGCGCTCGCTGAACGCCGCGCGGGGCGAGGATCTCGTGCAGGTTTTTGTGCCGTTCTCGCCCGCGCCGGTGACGGGGTACGTGATCTTCGTGCCGAGGCAGCAACTGATCGAGCTGCCGATCACAGTCGAGGAGGCGCTCCAGATTCTCGTGTCAGGCGGCGTCATCATCCCGCCCGCTGAGGCCATCGAGGCGAGGCAGGCCGCCAAGACCCCCACGGCCGCCTCACCCGTCGCCTGAGTGGCCACTGCCCCATAGTTGCTCAAGTGCCCTCTCTAGGGTGTTGAGCGGGAATGGGCTCAGTCACAAGTACACGGCCATTGCGGCTGGTACTGCCCTCAGTTGTGGATGACTCTCGGCATATTGCTGGTGGACGACGCCGTGGGTGCCCCCCGTCACCGGCTAAGGCGGTTGACTAAGTCGGCATAGGTCGCGTCGTCGGGCGCGAGGGCGGCCGCGCGACGGGCCGCCGCGAGGGCTCGCCCTCTGTCGCCCGCGGCCTCGTAGGCGAGGGCGAGGGTTCCCTGGTAGCGAGGCATGTCAGGTTGGAGGCTAATGGCCTTCTGGGCGCGGCGCACGGCCTCGTCGGGCCTCCGATGCGGCGGGCGAGCCGTGGTGTAGAGCAGGGCGAGTTGGTTGTGGCTCTCGGCATGGCTGGGATGCAACTCTAGTGTTGCCAACAGGATGCGCTCGGCCTGCTCGGCGCGGCCCTCTCGGGCGTAGCGAGCGGCCAGGGCAACCGCCGCGTCGGGGTCGCGGGGGTCCTCGGCCACCTTCTCCCACAGCCGATCGTCGCCCGTCGCCACCCGCGGCGTCGGCCCGACTCGCACGCTGTGCAGCACGCGGTCGAAGAGCACCTCGAGGAACTTGTACCGAGACTCAATGCAGTTGAAGGACACGTAGGCGATCCGCCCGAGCGGCGTGGGGAGCAGCACCGTGCGGTTGCGCTCCACGTGGGTGTCGAGCTTGCGGCGCGAGAGCAGCTCGATACCCGTCGCGCTCCCGACGGTGATCTCGCGGCTGGCGATCAGTTCGATCTGCTGCTCCTGGTACAAGCGGCGGATGTTGGCCGCGGCCGACGCCACGTCCGCCCCCTCTTTCGGCGGCACGAGGCGCGTGACAATGAACGCGACGTCGGGCTGCACGAAGACGTGGAAGCGGTAGGATTCGCTCGGCGGGTGGTAGCGCCAGCCCTTGGGCACGCTGAGGGTCAGGTCGCCGTCGAGGCGGTGCGGCTCCAGCTCGCCGCCGATCACGCGCATCCACTCGGACATCCGCGCGTGCCGCACCGCCATGGCCAGCGAGCCGGCCATGCCCACCATGGCAGCCGCCGCGGCGAGGCGGACGAGCAGATCGGCGGGACCTCCGCTCTCGCCCAGCACCCGCACGGGGCGCAGCACGAGTGCCGCGGCGATGCCCGCCACGAAGCCGCCCGCGTGCGCCGCATTGTCAATGAACGGCACGGTGATGCCCAGGGCCACATTCACCCCGAGCACGATGGCGAGGTGGACGAGCAGCCGGTTGCGGGCCTTCGGCAGGAGGAGGCGCCGGTGCCGGACGGCGAAGACCACCAGCGCGCCGAACAAGCCGAAGATGGCCCCCGAGGCGCCGACCGAGACGGTGACAGTGGTCGCCAGCGATGCCAGGTTGCCGCACACGAGCGCGGCGGCGTAGATGATCACGAACCGACGCGTGCCCCACAGCCCCTCGATGAGGGAGCCGAGATTCCACAGCGCAAACAGGTTCACCGCGAGATGCAGCAGGTCGGCGTGGAGGAACCCCGCGCTGGCCAGCCGCCACCACTGGCGCGAGTGGAGAATGAGGTCGCGGTCCTTCGCCCCGCAGCACACCAGCGTGGCCGCGTCCAGGCCGCGGCTGAAGTGCCACGCCGCTGCGAAGGCGGCGCCGCAGGCGGCGATGAGCGCCCACGATGCGATCGGCTTGGTCACCACGGGCCGCTCGGGTGGGGGAGTGGACGCGATGGGGTCCGCCGTGGCCATGGGTGCCCCTGAGGCGGCGCGGGGCGGCTACAGGTTCAGTTGAAGCCAGTCGCGCAGGAGGAAGACCACGCGGCCGATGAGGAGCGACACGCGGCCCATCACCGTGTAGCCGAACGAGGCGCCGAAGGAGACCATCAGGAACCAGATGCCCACCCGCGACACGGCGCCGCCCGGCCCCTTGTGTTCGACCGAGAAGAAGAAGTAGAACAGCACGCTCACCGTGCCGATGAGCAGCACCACGCCGCCCACGGCATCCCACACGCTGCCCGAGAGCGGCTGAACGGAGGGGCCGAGCTGTTTGAGGATGTAGGTGTGGACCACGATAGGGATGCCGATGCCGGCGCCCCAGCCGACCATGAGCGTGTAGGCGTAGCGGCTCAGCCAGCCGTGCTTGCGCGACAGGCGCGTGACGAGCAGGACGCCCAGGATGATGGGCACCGTGCGGTGCAGCAGGGCGTCGAGCAGCGCGTCGCGGCTCGGCGCGAACACGAGCGGGTCCACCACTTCGGGCTTCAGCGACAGATACCAGTCCATCACCGCCCCGTAGCCGAGCGAGACGCCAACGTAGAGGTTCTCGGCGACCTTGAACAGCGGGTTATCGCGGTAGAGGAAGGAGTACATGATGAGGGTGAGGCCCGCGGCGACGATGAGGCCGAGGGTCTCCAGGCGCTGTGCGCCCTCGCGAAGCCCCTTCCAGTGCAGGCTCAGGCTCACGGCCACGAACGCCACGGCGAGGACCACCAGCACGGCGGTCTCGGCCACGCGCTGGGCCGGCGTCTGTTCGGACTGGGTCGGTGCGGCCATGCGGTCAGCCCTCCCGGCGGCGTCTGAGCCACCGCACGAGCACGTGGGCGTTTGCGACCAGGATCAGACCGATGATCAGGAAATGGGCGACCGACTGCGCGGGCATGCCCGCCACGCCGCTGTCGGGCGTCCCGATGAGCGTCTCGTAGTCGGCGGCGCCTCGGAGGCCGCCGAGCAGGCCGAAGAGCTGGTCCGACTGTAGGAACGGATAGAGATCGGGCGCGATGACGGCGGTGCAGCCGGCCCCGAGGTCGAAGCCGAAGCGGTCGCGGCCATAGGCGATCCACATTTCGGTTGTGCTTCCCGCGGCGATGCCCACCACCACCGGGATGTCGCGGAGCGACTCGACGCCCTTGAGCGCCGGCAGGCCCTCCGTGGGCTTGCCATAGAAGTCCTTGTCGAAGGCCCCCTTGAGGCTCTCGCCCATGTTCAGCAGCAGGTTCGAGCCGCCCGGCTTGAATGCGAGGAAGACGAAGTCGCGGCCCGCCTCCTTCCCCGCTTCCTTTGCCGTGCGCTCGAGGAGCTCCTTGCAGAGGCCCACGCCGTTGAGCCAGTGGGTCATCACGATCGGGCGCAGGTTGCGGCGGAAGGCGTGCCGCAGCAGCGCCTGGCTCATCGGGTAGAGCTCTTCCTTGGCCGAGGGGTCGTAGTCGAACGAGAAGAGGATGGGGGCGCCGGGGCTCTCTTCGGCCAGCCTCTGGATGCGGTCGTAGACCTGGCGCGAGAGGGGCGATGGCACGACCTTCATCTCGATTCTGACGAGGGCCGTGACGATGATGGCGGCGGCGAGGAGCAGGTACACGATGCGCCGCGAGAGGACGGCGTGGCGCAGGGTGGTGCCGGGGGTGGCCATCAGTCGCCTCCTCCGCCCATGTAAGTGCGCTCGATGCCGGCGAGGATGCGCAGCGACTGCGAGATGGCGCCCAGGCTCACGCCGAGCAGAATCCCGCGTTTCGCGGCCAGGTTCGGGCATTCCAGCAAGATGTCGGCCGCGCGGGGGAAGGCGTCCGAGAGCATCGCGCTCAGAGGCACGCGGCCGAACATCACGATCACGGCCGCGACGAGGAGCAGGGCGGCCTCGAGGTTGCGCGCGCGGAACGTGCGGAAGGCCGCGCTGGCCATGAAGAAGGCCAGGAGCGAAAAGATCGTCGCGCCGCATGGCACCTGCACGTTCATGTAGAACCAGTCGAACATCGTGCCGTCCTCGGGCACGGGGCCGAGCGGCCCGTGGGGGTAGTTGACGATGCCGACGATGATCACTGCGGCGGCCCCGAGGAAGACGAAGGCGCTGTAGCCCCAACCCGGCTGCTGCCGGCGAATGCGCACGGTGTGCATGTGGAGCAGGCTATAGACGCCGATGAACATGGCGAAGCCGCCGATGATGCGGAACCAGGTGGTCATCTCCTCGCGGAACGCCGCTGAGACGGGGTGCGGCACGAACTCGTGCACGAAGGCCAGGAGCCCGGTCACCAGCACGATCAGCAGCGGGATCGTTCGCTTGTAGAGCATCGGCGCCTCAGAAGGCCTGGAACAGGGCGCGAATCCAGTCCACGCCCGCCGTGGATAAGATCGTGCCGAGCACGACGGCAGCCATCAGGAACGCCTTGCCCACGTCCTGCCCCCGCAGGCTGCCGAGCAGCTTCGGTTCGCGCGAGAGGTAGGCCGAGGCGGCGTACAGCTCTTCGCCCATCAGCGTGTAGTCGCAGGTCGGAATGAAGAAGGGGAGCTGGGTGTAGGAGTCGGTGCCCGCGATCTGGATGGCGCCCGTGGAGGCTCCGGTCTCGGCGAGGAGGAGCGACTCGGCATAGAAGTAGCCGACGAGGAAGATGGTGGCCGGCTGCTCGCGGACCATGAGGCCGCCCACGGCGGCCACATAGCTGAACTGGTCGGCGGCCACGAGCGACACGTCGTCGGCGTTGTAGGCGTCGGGGCGGCCGGCTTCGGTGTAGGCCTGCTTCACCACCTCCTGGCTCACGGCGAGCACGATGGGGTCGTTGTTCATCACGCGCACGCGGGTGTCGTACTCGGCGGCGCGGCGGGCGACGCGCGCGAGGATGTTGATGGCGGCGATGGTCGAGAGGTCGCCCATGCCGGCGAGGCCGTGGACGAAGTAGATGGGGCGGCCCATCTCGGTGGCGCGGCCGATCGCCTCGTCCACCGCCTCGAGGCCGGCGATCTTGCGGATGAACAGGTTGGGGTTCCGCCGCGCGGCCTGGATGAAGGCGAACACGATGGCGCAGAAGAGGACGGAGAAGGCCAGGTTGTTGGCCTTGCTCCCTTTGAAGAGATTCGGCTGCCCGCTGGCCGCGATCGTCCTGGGCTGGCCGTCCGGCCTTGCCACGTAGACAGTCTCGCGCCCGTCCGTGATCGCGAGACGGAAGTAGTAGGTCTGGCCGTTGATGCGGCGGCGCTCGTTCTGGAGGCGCTCGCGCTCCTTCTTCTTCTCGTAGGCGAGGCGGGCCGTCAGGCGCGCGCGGGCCGCCGCGCTCAGCTTCTCCTGCTCCTCTTTCGTCGGCTCCTCGATCCTGCGGGGGACCGGCGGGTAGTACTTGGCGGGCTCGACGGTGATGTAGTGGAGGCGCTGGAGGCTCCTGGCCGAGCCGTAGTACTCGGGGTGGTCGCTCTTGAACGCCGCGACGGAGGGGATGCGGCGGGAGTGGAACTTGCCGGCCTTGTAGTCGTCCTCCGAGGCGACCTCGACGATGTACTGGATGTCCCTGCCCTCGAGCAGGGCCATGCCCCACTCGACGCCGATCGCGTTGCCGTCGTCGCTCGGGCGGTCGTAGGCGCGGAAGCTCTCCGCCGGCGGCGCGCTGAGCGGCGGGTGCTCCTCTGGGGCGGGCTTGACGGGCGCCTGTCCGGCAGAGGAGGCGAGCGGAGCGGCGATGAGCGCGGCGGCGAGAAGCAGCAGGGGGCTTGTGAGCGTGCCTCGCCTCACGATTCGATCGCCTCGAGGTTGGCCCGCGGCACGGTGACGACCGCGCCGTCGGGGAGCTGGACTTCGGCCACGCGGACTCTGGCCTCGGACTCGATGGTCACGGCGCCGGGCGGCAGGCTCTTCACCACACCGATGCGCCCGAAGCTCGGTTCCCGAATGATACGGACGGGGCTGCCCTCCGTCAAGCCCACCGCAACAATAGCGCTCTTGGCATCGGTGTTGGCGGCCCGCTCGGTGGGGATGATGATCTCGGGGCGCAGCACGCCTGCGCGAATCTGCGTGGCGCCGTTGGCCGAGGCGCGGCGCCCGGCGTGAGCCTTGAGCAGCTCGAACGTGGCCGCCGCGATGGCCATCGGGCCGAAGCCCTCGGTGATGATGAGGATCGGGCGAATGTCTTCGTGGCCCGTGATCGCGACGCCCAGGTCATAGCCGAGCAGGCGCCGCAGGTCGCGGTCGTGGAACCCGCCGCACACGAGCGCCGCAATGCCCAGGGCCGAGGCCCGTTCGTAGACCTCGCTCGCCACCAGCGAGCCGGCCACGACGATCTTCCCCTTGAGGGCGTGGCTCAGGTCGCTTTGGCCGATCACGGCGTCGGGGCGGTCCACGATCACCGCCAGCTCGCCTGCCACCTCGCCGCCCACGCCGAAGATGCCCTGGACGAAGGCCCCGTGCGTCTCGACCACCACCCCCTCGCGCTCGATCACCTCGGCGATTGTGCCGTCCAGGTAGGCCCGCAGCTCGACCGGCCGCGGCGCGGTGCGCACCAGAACCTGGCCCGTGATCGTGGAGACCGACTCGATCGTGCCGGCCACGGGCGCGCGGGCCACCGTTTTGAACCATTTGATGAACGGGCGGGTCTCGGCGATCACCTCGTCGCGCTCGACGGGGTCGCCCTCGCGCTTGAGCATGTGCTGCGGCAGCTCGGCGGGCGTGATGCCAAGGACGTTGACGACGTTCACCGTGGCCACGTCGCCCGGCAGCTCGGCGCGGGCCACCACGTCCTCGGCCCGCACGCGGGCGCCAGCCGTCGCGAGCACCTGGCCGGCGATGGGAAGGCGGCGCTCCTTGCGCACCGTGGCGCGGTCGGTGACGCGCAGGCCGGGGGTGTAGGCGTGTGCCACGGCTTTGCCCTTTACCTGGGGTAGGCGTTCAGTGCCTGCGCCCAGCGTTTGACGGTTTCTGCCCGGTTCTTCTCGGGCACCAGGAGCGGGCGGCCGCGGGCGTCGAGGATCACGCCCACGACGCCGCCGTGGACGGTGGCCTCGAGGGTCTTGCCGCGGCCCTCGCCCAGGTCGGCGCCCCGGGCGGGGTTCACGGCGAGCCGCGCAGTTTCGCCCACGCCGAGGGGCTCGAGCTTGATGTCGCCGACGGCGAGCGAGCCGCCGCGTGTCTGGCCGTTCACGGCCAGCGTGTAATCGAATGCGGGCGTGCCGGGCTTGCCTTGGTTCACCATGGCCACGCAGGTGCCGAGGTTGATGAGGCAGTCGCGCACGAAGACCTGCTCAGCCGCCGGCTCGTGCACCTGGGCCAGCACGCCGAGGTGGGGCATCATGAAGATGCTGTCCACCGCGAGGCGGGTGACGCCCTCGGGCTGGAAGGCGTCTATCAGCATCATGGCGGCCTGGTGGCGGCGCGGGGCGTGGGAGAGCACGCCGCCGCTGCCGACGAGGAGGTCGAGATCGCGCAGGTGGATGAGGGTGGCCCCGGCCGCGGTCTCGTCGAACGATTCGCTGATCGTGCGCTCGCGCTGGACGCCCTTGAGGCCGACGGCCAGGGCCTTGTGCTGCTCGAAGGCCAGGCGGAGGGCCTCACGGGCGATGGCCTGCTCGATCTTGAGCTCCTCGAGGAGCTGCGGGATCGTGGTCGGGCGGATCATCTTGTTCTTGATGCGGTCGCGCAGGTCGGTCTCGTCTATCTCGAACGGCACCCAGCGGAGGATGTTGGCGAGGCCGGCCTCGGCCAGCACGTTGGAGATGCTGTAGCTCATGCCCAGGTTGGCGCTCACCGTGCGGTTGAACACGGCGCCGTAGACGCTGAAGACGTCGGTCGTCGCCCCGCCGATGTCCACGCCGATCAGGTTGATGCCCTGGCGTCGGGCGATGGTTTGCATGATGGCGCCGACGGCGGCGGGGGTGGGCATGATGGGGGCGCCGACCCAGGTCATGAGCTTGTCGTAGCCGGGGGCCTGGGCCATGACGTGCTTGAGGAACAGCTCGTGAATCTCGTTGCGCGCGGGCGCCAGGTTCTCGCGCTCGAGCACGGGGCGCAGGTTCTCCGTGGCGTGCAGCTCGGTCTTGGCGGCGAGGCGTTCGGCCACGGCCTCGCGGGCGTCCCTGTTCCCCGCGTAGATGACGGGCAGCTTGTAGTCGCGGCCGAGCCTTGGCCTCGGGTTGGCGGCGGCGAGGAATTCGGCGAGTTCGACCACGTGGGTGATCGTGCCGCCGTCGGTGCCGCCCGAGAGCAGCACCATGTCGGGGCGCAGGCGGCGGATCAGCTCGATCTTCTCGTGGGGCAGGCGCTGGTCGTTGGCGGCGAGCACGTCCATCACGATGGCGCCGGCGCCCAGGGCGGCGCGTTGGGCGCTTTCGGCGGTCATTTGTTTGACGACGCCGGCCACCATCATCTGGAGGCCGCCGCCCGCGCTGCTGGTCGAAACGTAGATGTCCACCCCTTCGTTGCCGCGGGCGGGGGTGAGGAGACGCTCGCCGTCGAGGATGCGGCGGCCCGACAGCTCCTCGAGCTCGGCGAAGGCGTTCAGCACGCCGCGCGTCACGTCCTCGAAGGGCGCCTCGACCGTGGTCGGGGCCTCGCCGCGGAAGGTCTGGCGGTAGCCCTCCGGCTTCTTCTCGATGAGGATGGCCTTGGTCGTCGTGCTGCCGCAGTCGGTGGCGACGATGACGTTGAGCTCGGGCGTACTCACCGGGTCGCGCCCTCCACGTGGCTGGCGGCGGATTCGATGGCCTGCACGAGGGCCTCAACGCCCTCGCGCCGCTCCAGGATTTCGGCCAGGCGCTCGTAGCGCTCGGTGTTGAAGAAGGGGGTGAGGAAGGGCTTGAGGAAGATCATCGCCTGACTGCCCATGTAGCTCAGGGGGCGCAGCGATTCGAGGAAGAGCACGGCCGGCGTGATCATGCGGCGACGGGCGATGGCCATGGCGAGCTGGCGCAGGAGTTCGCGGTCGGCCTCGGTGAGCGGGCCGAGCGAACTCTCCATCGAGAAGGCGTGGCGCAGCGACTGCCTAAGCCGAGCGATGCGCGGCCATCTGGCGTTCGACAAAGCTCACCACCTCGTCCCGGTTGCCCGCGAACCGCAGGAACGTGCCGCGAAACGACTCCAGCCGCGACGGCCGTTCGAAAGGCGAGAGCTGGACCCCCTCGGGGTGCACGCCCACACGCCGCACGGCCGCCCAGGGTACACGGCGCTCGTGGCCCAGGAAGCACACTGACACGCCCGCGGCGTCGAGGTCGTACCGCGTCGGCACGAAGTAGCGCGCCAGCGAGCCCAGCAGGAAGGCGGCGGCAATCGCCGCGTAGCCCACGCCATCGAAGCTCAGCCACACTCCCACGCACACCGCGATCACCGCCGCCAGGAGCAGCAGCGAGCGGGGGCAATCGTCCACCACGGGGTGCGATTGCCAGCGCAGGGTGTCGGCTGCGATGGGTCCAGTCTCCGGGCCATCCTGGCTCACGCGGCGATTATAGCAGCCTCCGGCCGATGGTGTCAAACGGGTGGCTTCCTTGACAGGCGTCTGAGGCGTGGCTAGAATCCCCACATGGCAAAGGAATCTCCCGAGGCGCGGCGGCGCCGCCGGCGCGAGAACCTGACGGGGTGGCTCTACGTGTCGCCCGCGGCGCTGCTGCTCGGCCTCTTCAGCATCTTTCCGGTCGGCTACGCCTTCTATGTGAGCCTGCACGACTGGCGCCTGGTGAAGGGCGACTTCGTGGGCTTCGGCAACTACGCCGAGGCCCTCGGCTCCGACCCCTCCTTCGGCAAGGCTCTGCTGGCGACGGTGTACTACGTGCTCGGTACCGTGCCGCTCGGGCTGATCCTCGCGCTGGTGCTGGCCAACCTGCTGATGGGCCAGGTCCGCGGCAAGGGCGTCTACCGCACCATCTACTTCCTGCCCTACGTGACGTCGGTGGTGGCGGCGGCGGCGGTGTGGCTGTGGATGCTGTATCCGGCGCCTGCCGAATGGGGCCTGGCGAACGCGTTGATGAGGGGCCTGGGCCTGCCCGCGCAGTCGTGGGTCGAAGAGTCCAGCGGCGTGTTCCGGCTGGTGGCCGAGCACTTCGGGGTCTCGGTGCCCGGCTGGGCGGCGGGGCCGAGCCTGTCGCTGGTGTGCGTGATGGCCTTTTCGGTCTGGCAGGCGCTGGGGTTCGAGATCGTGGTGCTGCTGGCCGCGCTGACGAACGTGCCGAAGGAGATCTACGAGGCGGCGGCGGTGGACGGCGCGACCGGCTGGCGGCAGTTGCGCCACATCACCATCCCGCTCATCTCGCCCACGCTGTTTTTCCTCTCGATTGTCTCGACCATTCGCGCGTTCCGCGTGTTCAATCAGGTTTACATCATGGCGTCGAAGGACACCTCCGGCACGGCCGACACGGTGACCGTGTACATTTTCAAGACTTTCTACGTGGGGGGGCGCGTGGGCTACGGCTCGGCGACGGCGCTGCTGCTCTTCCTGATCATTCTCGTGGTCACGCTCATCCAGATGCGGGCGCTGGGCGCGCGCGTGCACTACTGAGCGCGTCAGGCCCGGGCCTCGTCGATTGCGCGCAGGAGTTCCTCGAGCGAGAAGGGCTTGGCCACCACGGCCCGGAAGCCGCGCTCGCGGTATTCGGCCATGACCGGGTCGGTGTGGAAGCCGCTGGCCACGATGGCGCGCACGTCGGGGGCCAGCTCGCGCAGTTGCGCGAGGCAGGCCTCGCCGCCCATGCCGGCCACGACGGTGAGATCGAGCACCACGGCGTCGAACCGCTGGCCGCGCTTGAGCGCCTCCCGGAACATCCGCACGGCCTCGGCGCCGTCGGGCGCGCACGCGACGGCGTAGCCGACCCGCCCGAGAAGCTGCTCCATGCAGCGGCGGATGACCAGGTCGTCATCCATCACGAGCACGCGGCCCTGGCGCCTGGCCGCCGCGGCCCGCGGCTGGGCCGACTCGGCCGCGGCCGCGGCCGCGGGCAGGAAGACTTCGAACGTGCTGCCCACGCCGAGCTGCGACTCGACCCGGATGTGTCCGCCGTGGCTTCGGAGCACCGAGTAGGCCACGGCGAGGCCCAGGCCGCTGCCGGTCCCCTTGGTGGTGAAGTAGGGGTCGAAGATCCGCTGAAGATTCTCGGGCGCGATGCCTACCCCGGTGTCCCGGACCGCCACCTTGACGTAGCGGCCCGGAGGCAGGGGGATGCCTGGTTCCGTCCCTAGCATGAAGTTGGCCACGGTGATCCGCACCACGCCGCCGTCGGGCATGGCCTCGTGGGCATTGATGACCAGGTTCTGGATCACCTGGCCGATCTGCGCGGCGTCCGCCTCCGCGGGCCAGAGGCCGTCGGGAATCTGGAAGTGCGCGCGCACGTTCGAGCCGGCGAGCGCGAATTCGGCGGTCTCGCGGACCAGCTGGCCCAGGGCGATGGCCCGCCGCACGGGGGCGCCGCCGCGCGAGAAGGTGAGGAGCTGGTGGGTCAGGCCCGTCGCCCGCCGCACCGCCTTCTCGGCGTCGTCGAGGGTCTTGGCCACCTCGGGGCTGGTGGCCTCATCCATCCTGGCGAGGGCGATGCTGGCCAGAATGCCCATCAGCAGGTTATTGAAGTCGTGTGCGATGCCGCCCGCGAGCAGGCCGAGGGATTCGAGCTTCTGGACTCGGAGGCGCTCGTCCTGCGCCCGCCGCTGCTCGGTGGTTTCGCGTGCGACGGCGAGTACGCATCGCATGCCCCGGATGTTGGCCGCCGTGAGGGTCACGAGCAACCAGATCGGGTGGCCGTGCGGGTCGCGCAGCATCCATTCGTAGCTCTGCGGGCGCCCCTGCGCCGCGGCATGGATGCGCCGCAGGGCCTCCTCTGCGGTGAAGGGTTCCTCAGAAGAGGCCAGGAGTTCCAGCGTGAGAGGGGCGGAGAGGGGCCGCCCGAGGCGCCGGGCGAACGCGCGCGCCGCGGCATTCATCTCGAGGATGTCGCCCGTCTCGCAGTCCAGCAGCAGGATGGCGTCGGTCACGGCGTCGAAGATCGTGTGGTAGGCGGCCTCGGAGGCCCGCAGGTCGTCGGCCAGGCGCCGCTGGCCCGTGAGGTCGCGCACGACGCCTGTCAGGCCCACCACCCGTCCCTGCGGGTCGCGCAACGGCACCTGCACCGTGTGGAGGACGAACTCCCGGGTGCCGTGGTGCAAGGCGCGCACGGCGTTCACGATCTCGCCCCGGAAGCAGGCATCGTCCACGTCGCGAATCGTGGCGGCGTCGCCTGGGTCGAAGAGCTCCTCCGGGGTCTTGCCGAGGACCTCCTCGGCGGGCCGGCCGAGGAGGCGCAGGGCGGCGGGGTTGACGAAGGTGTAGCGGCGCTCGGCGTCCTTGCAGAAGATGGCGTTGGCCGCATTGTCGCTGATGGCGCGGTAGCGCTCCTCGCTCGCGCGGAGGGCCTCCTCGGCCCGCCGGCGCTCGGTGATGTCGCGCGAGATGCCGGTGAGGCCCACCACGCGGCCCTGCGGGTCGCGCAGCGGCACCTGGAGGGTGTGAAAGACGCGCTCGACACCCCCCAGTCTGAGGGTGCCCACGCGGTTGATCGTCTCGCCGCGCAAGGTGGCCTCGTCAGGCTCGCGAATGAGCTGCGCCCCCTCGGGCGGGAGCACGTCTTCCGCTGTCTTTCCCAGCACGTCGTCGGCCGTGCGGCCCAGCAGGCGCAGCACGGCCGGATTGCAGAAGGTGTAGCGGCGTTCCGCGTCCTTGCAGAAGATGCAGTCGGGCGCGTTCTCGGTGATGGCGCGGTAGCGCTCCTCGCTCGCGTGGAGGACCTCCTCGGCCCGCTTGCGCTCGGTGATGTCGCGGCACAGGGTCATGATCTGCGGGCCGTCGGGGCCCTGGACCACGGTGGCGTGGATCTCGATGGGGGTGCGTTTGCCCGAGCGGTCCACGTAGTGGACCACGAACCCCTGGATCGAGCCCTGCTCGAAGCACCGCCGCACGGCGGCGCGGTTCCGCTCGACCTCGTCGGGGGCGGTCCACTCGGTCACGCAGCGGCCGAGGATCTCCTGGCGGCGTTCGTGGCCGGTCAGGCGCACGTACCTGTCGTTGGCGTCGAGCACGCGGCCCTGCGGGTCCACGATCACGAAGCCGGTCTCGGTCACCTCGATCAGGTCGCGGTACTTCTTCTCGCTCTCGCGCAGGGCTTCCTCGGCTCGTTTGCGCTCGGTGATGTCGCGGATCACGCTCTGGACGCCGAGGCGGTCGGCAACAGTCACCACCCGCACGCTGTTCTCGACGTGGAAGCGGGTGCCGTCCTTGCGCAGGGCGATGGCCTCGTACTGGGTGGGCACGCTCTTCCCTGCCAGGCGATGGGCCAGGCGCTGGAGGATGGCCTGGCGCATCTCGGGCGCGATGGTCTTCTCGACTCCCTGGCCCAGCAACTCCTCCTCGCGGTAGCCGAACATCCGGCAGTAGGCGGGGTTCACCCACGCGAACTTGCCGTCCACGACCAGCGAAGCGCCATCGGGCATGCCCTCGGCGAGGTCGCGGAACTTCTGCTCGCTGGCGGCCAGGGCGGCGGCGGCGCGCCGCTCGTCGGTCACGTCGCGCCAGACGGACAGGATGTAGTCGCGGCCCCGCAGCGCGAGGTGCCGCGCGCGGACCTGCACGTCGCGGATCTCGCCGCTCTTGGCGCGGTGCCGGGTGTGAAAGACCTCGGCGCCATCGCGCACCACCCTGGCGCAATGCTCGATGACTTCGTCGGGTCCTTCGGTCGTCTCGATGTCGGCCATCGAGAGCTTTGCGAACTCCTCGCGCGTGTAGCCGAGATTCTCGTGCGCGCGGTCGTTGAACTCCACGAGCGCGCCGGTCGCCGCGTCGAAGAGCAGCACCGAATCGGCCACCTGGTCGAAGATGGCCCTGAAGCGCTCTTCGTTCGCGCGGAGTTCATCTTCCATGCGCTTTCGTTCCGTGATGTCGCGCGAGATTCCCAGCACCGACACAGTCTCGCCAGCCGCGTTTCGCAGCGGGGTGAGCGAGGTGTGCATCCAGAGCGCGTGGCCGGGGAAGGGGACCCTGTCCTCGGCTTGGGTGGGCTCGCCGGTGGCGAACACGTGCCGGAGGTTGCGCGCCTGCTTTGCGGCGGCTTCGGGGGGGAAGAGCGCGGTGCGGGGCTGGCCGACGAGCTCCTCAGGCGAGCGGCCCAGGTTGGCCGCGGCAAAGCTGTTGACGTACTCGACCCGGTCGTCGCGCCCGATGATATAGATCATGTCGTGCGCCGTCTCGGCCAGGGCGCGGTAGCGTTGTTCGCCGGCGCGCAACGCCTCCTCGCTTCGCTTGCGCTCGGTGATGTCCAGGTTGATCCCGGCCAGGCGCACGAGCCGGCCGGCGGCGTCGCGCTCGGCCCGGCCCAGGCCGTGCATCCAGACCACCTGGCCGTCGGGGCGGATGGCGCGGAATTGCATGTCCCAGTCGTCGTCACCGGGCGTTTGCAGCACCTCTTCGAGGCGGGCGAGCACTCGGGGGCGGTCCTCGGGGTGGAGGCTGGCGACCCAGGTGTCGTGGGTGCGGGGCTGGCCGGGGGCGAAGCCGTACATGGCGTGGTAGCGATCGTCCCACGACGACTGGCCGGTCCGCGCGTCCCAGGTCCAGGTGCCGGCATCGGCGGCGGCCAGGGCCAGACGCAGGCGCTCGTCCGCCCGGCGCTGCTCGGTGATATCGTCGCCCACGGCATAGTACTCGACCACGCGGCCCTCGGCATCGAAGACCGCGCAGTTGACCCAGCGTTGCCAGCGCACCTCGCCGGTGTGCAGCACGACGGGGTGCTCGACGCTGGCCATGGGCCGCTCGGGCGTGAGCGACTCGATGAGAGAGCGGACCTGGCCTCGCTGCTCCTCCGGGACCACGTGCAGCCAGTTCCTGCCGATCATCTCCTGGGGAGTTGTCTGGTAGACGCGGGCGCAGGCTTCGTTGACGTAGATGGACGTGAAGTCGGAGCGGAAGCGGTTCACCATCTGGGCGGTGGGCTCGGGCATGGAGTTGGAATGGCCCTCCCCGGAGCCATGCCCGGATGCTGGTGCGACCATTCGCTGCTGCCTTCAGTCACGGCGCTGACGGAAGGGAACCCATGCCGGAACGAGGGCACATTATACGCAGCGCTCCCCCGGGGTGCAAGCCCTGCACGTGCGGGAGAGCACGGCCCCCAAGCGCGGTAGTGTGCGCCCCTCGCGGGGCCCTTGAGGGGAGGGGGTTGTCTGATCCCTCTCGCCTTCAGGGAGAGCCACGCTGGCAGCACCAGGCCACCGTGAGGTCCCTCAGGGCACCCGGGATGGCCAGCGGCGGGAGCCGCGCTGGAGCCGAGGGTGTCTGCTGCGTCCGTGTGGCGTTTCGGCCACATGGCGTCCATCTGTATCACCTGAGAGAGTGGGAGAGTGATACAGATGGACGGGAAGGGGCGTCGAAGCCTCCGGATCGCCAAAGCGCCCATTTGTATCACCTGGCGCCGTGATACAGATGGGCGGCCGGGTTCGCGGTGCATGTGGTTCGTTGCGGGCGGCGCTCAGGGGGCGGGTTGGGGGCCGGCAGGGGGCTTGGGGGGCGGGATCGGTTTCCAGTAGACGGTGCCGAAGGTCCGCCAGTTGGGGCCGTAGCGCAGGTGGGCGGGCATGGGCGTGTGGGGGGCGCTGCCCTTCTTGCGGGGCATGTTGAGGCAGTCGATCCAGGCTGCGTAGCCGCCTTCGATCCGGTCGTCGGTGAACGACCACGATAGCGTGGTGGTGAGGGTGTTGAGGAACATGAGGGGGATCATGAAGATGCGGTTGAAGATGGGGATGGAGCTGAGGCCCTTGGAGGGGGCGTCGAGGAGGTCGCGCGGCAGGCCGAGGAGGAGGTAGGGCGGGAGCATCCAGGGGCGGACGATGAGGCGGTGGGTGCGGGGTGGGGGAGTGAGGGGCTGGGCGGTGCGAGCCTTGGGCGGCGGGGCCGGGGGCTCGGCGGCCAGGAGGGGGGCCGAAACGCACGCCAGGGCGAGGATGAGGGCGAGGGGGCGCATTGGGGGGAACTCCTCGTTGAAGGCGGGCAGCCAGAAGTCAAGAGTCGAAAGTCGAAAATCAACGGTCGCGTGTGGAACACCGCACGCCGCACACCGCACGCCGAGCACCGAATACGGCCCTCCTTACGGCTGGCGCTACTTCGCGCGGCGCCAGCGGACGCCCTGGGGCGTGTCCTCGAGCACGATGCCGCGGGCGGCGAGGCTGTTGCGAATGGCGTCGGCGCGCTGGAAGTCCCTGGCCTTGCGGGCGGCCTGGCGCTCGGCGATGAGGCGCTCGACCTCGTCGTCGAGGGACTCTTGGCGCGTCTCGAGGATGTCGAGCACACGGTCGAAGCACGCCACGGCCTCGCGGACGGCTGCGGCGGCGGCCTGTGTGAGGGTGAGGCGGTTGGCCTCGCGCATGAAGTCGTGGACGACGGCGAGGGCGCCGGAGGTGTTGAGGTCGTCGTCGAGGGCGGCGGCGAAGTCGGCCTGGGCCTTGTCGCACAGGGGGGCCACGTCGGGGCCGCCGGGGGCGTCGGGGGCCTCGGCCAGGCGGGCCGCGAAGTCGTTGATGCGGCGGACGGCGGTGGCGGCGGCGTCGAGGCCCTCGGCGGTGAAGTTGAGCGGCATGCGGTACTGGCTGCTCAGGAGGAGGTAGCGGATGGCGAGGGGGGAGTGGCCCTTGGCCAGCAGGTCGCGGAGGGTGTAGAAGTTGCCGAGCGACTTCGACATTTTGGTGCCGTCCACGAGCAGGTGGCGGTTGTGCATCCAGTGGCGCACGTAGGGGCTCTTGCCTGTGGCGGCCTCGGCCTGGGCGATCTCGCACTCGTGGTGCGGGAAGAGGTTGTCCTCGCCGCCGGTGTGGATGTCGAGCTGCTCGCCGAGGTAACGCATGGCCATGGCGGTGCACTCGGCGTGCCAGCCTGGGACGCCGATGCTCCAGGGGCTTTCCCAGCGCATGACGCTGGTGGGCGCGGCCTTCCAGAGGGCGAAGTCGTGGGGGTTGCGTTTCTCGGGGTTCACCTCGACGCGGGCGCCCTCCATGAGTTGGGCGAGGGTGTTGCCCGAGAGCCGGCCGTAGGCGGGGAACTTCGCGAGGTCGAAGTAGACGGAGCCGTTGGAGACATAGGCGTAGCCGTTGGCCAGGATGCGCTCGACCATGCGGATCATGTCGGGCACGTGCTCGGTGGCCTTGGGGTAGACGTCGGCCGGCAGGAGGCGGAGGGTGCGGGCGTCCTCGAAAAACGCCTCGGTGAACATGCGGACGACGTCCCAGGCGCTGAGGCCACGCTCGCGCGCGCTCTTGCCGATCTTGTCCTCGCCCTCGTCGGCGTCGGTGGTCATGTGGCCGACGTCGGTGATGTTCATCACGTGCCTGACGGTGAAGCCGCGGAGCTGGAGGTGGCGCTTCAGAACGTCCACGAACACGAAGGCTCGGAAGTTGCCGATGTGGGCATAGTCGTGGACGGTGGGGCCGCAGCTGTAGAGGCGCACGTTGCCTGGCTCGATGGGCGCGAAGGGCTCTTTGCGGCGGGTGAGCGAGTTGGTGTAGGCGATGCTCATGGGGTCTCCGGCAGATTCTCGATGAGGACGGCGGCGTGGGCGGCGATGGCGAGGCCCTGGCCGACGGCGTCGAGGCCGTTGTTGCTCTTGGCCTTGAGGCTGACGCGCGAGGGGTCGAGGCCGAGGAGTTCGGCGAGACGCTGGCGGATGGCGGCCTTGTGGGGGCCGAGCCGGGGTTGCTGGGCGACGACGGTGGCGTCGAGGTTCACGGGCCGGTAGCCGGCGGCCGCCACCTTGGCCAGCACCGTGGCCAGCAGGCGGGCGCTGTCGGCGCCCTGGAGGGCGGGGTCGGTGTCGGGGAAGTGGTCGCCGAGGTCCCCGAGCGCGGCGGCGCCGAGCAGCGCATCGCAGACGGCGTGGAGGAGTGCATCGCCGTCGGAGTGGCCGAGGAGGCCCACGGGCGATGGGATTTCGACACCGCCCAGACGCAGCGGCCTGCCGGGCACGAGGCGGTGAATGTCATAGCCGAGGCCGACTCGCATGGGAAATCCCAGATTCCGAATCCCAGATTCCAGATCGCGGGCCGCCGCGGCGTCAGGTTCGGGCCTCGCTGCCGACGAACTGGCCCAGGCGGCGGAACTTGGCGTAACGCTTCTCGAGGAGTTCCTCGATGGGGGTGGCGGCCAGCTCGTCGAGGTGGCGGAGGAGGGCCTGCTTGAGGCAGGCGGCGGCCTCGCGCGGCTGGTAGTGGGCCGCGAGGTCGGCCTCGGGCACCACCTCGTCCGCGATGCCGAGCTGGAGCATATCCTTCGAGGTCAAGTGGAGCGCCTGGGCGGCCTCCTCCTTCTTCTCGCTGGAGCGGAAGAGGATGGCCGCGCAGCCTTCGGGCGTGATGACGGAGAAGTACGCGTGCTGGAGCATCAGGATGCGGTCGCCCACGCCGATGCCCAGGGCGCCGCCGCTGGCCCCCTCGCCCAGCACCACGCAGATGATCGGCACGCGCAGGGTCGAGAGGTCGGCGATGTTTTCGGCGATGGACTGGGCGACGCCGCGCTCCTCGGCCCCCACGCCGGGGAAGGCGCCCGCGGTGTCTATGAACATGAGGATGGGGATGCCGAGCCGCTCGGCCAGGCGCGCCTTGAGCATGGCCTTGCGGTAGCCCTCGGGGTGCGCCAGGCCCCAGTTGCAGGCGATGCTCTCGCGGGTGTTCTTGCCCTTGCGGTGCCCGATGACCAGCACGCGGCGGCCGTCGAGGCGGGCGAAGCCGGTGACCACCGCCTTGTCGTCGCGGAAGAGCCGGTCGCCATGCAACTCGATGAACTGGGTGCAGATCTGGCCGATGAAGTCCATGGTGGACGGCCGGTCGCGGTGGCGCGCCACCTGCACCTCCTGCCAGGGGGTGAGGTTGGCATAGATGTCGCGGGCCAGGCGGCGCTGCTCGGCGCGGAGCTGCTCGATGGTCTCGCTGAGGTCCACCCCCTTGGCTTCCTGGAACTCGATGAGCTCCTGGACCTTCTTCTCCAGGTCGAGGATGGGGCGCTCGAAGTCGAGGTTGGTGGGGGTGCTCATGGGGGCTTGCCTCGGCTAGGGTTCCTCGGGGGGCTTCTCGTAGACATTGAGGCGCTTGAGGCGCGTGAGGACCTCGAACATGCTCGACGGCCGGCGGTCGGGACTCTTCTGGAGCATGGCCACGATGAGGTCGTTGATCTCGCGCGTGAGGTTCTTGTTGAACGTCCAGGGCCAGGGGGCCGGCTCGCGCAGGTGCATGTTGAGCAGTTCGTCGCGGTTCGTGGAGATGAACGGCGGGCGGCGGGCGAGGACCTCGAAGAGGGTCGCGCCGAACGAGTAGATGTCGGTGCGGAAATCGGGGCGCTTGCGCAGGATGGTCTCGGGCGCAATGTAGGGGCGCGTGCCGGCGATGCGCCGCAGCCGCGGCAGGAAGCGGTGCCACGACTTGGGGACCGGCGTCGCCAGGGCGAAGTCGGTGAGTTTCACCATCCCGTCGTCGGTTGCCAGGAAGTTCTCGGGCTTGATGTCCATATGGATGATGCCGCGCTCGTGCACGTGGGCCAGCGCCGAGGCCATCTGAAGCAGAACGCTGTGGCAGCGCGAACCCAGGAGCGGATCGCCCTTGCGGTCGAGCACCCGAACCTTCAGGTTGCGGCTGGGGAAGTACTCCATCACGATGACCGGGTAGGGCGGGCCGGGGGCGAAGTCCAGAATCTGGATGACGTTCGGGTGCTCGAAGCGGCTGCCCATGTTGGCCTCGCGGCGCAGCGAGCCCACCGCAGACCACTCGCGCAACTTGTCGGCCCGCAGCCGCTTGATGGCCACGATGCTTCCGTCGGGGGCCATGGCCCGGCAGATTTCGGCCGTCTCCCCCGTCCAGATGACCGCCTCGACCCGGTACAGGTCGGCACTCAGGTGGAGCAGCGCCATTGCGGTCACCTGCCGACTGAGGTGATGGGCTGGCCGTGGGCCTGCGGCACGACGCCGCGTGTGGTCGCGCCTGCGTGCCCTCCGCAGGTTGCCCGATCTTACCAGAACGCCTCAAGCCGATCAAGGAACGGGGACGGGGGGAGGTTGACACTCCTACGGGCATCTGCTACACTTCAGCCCGTCGGCCGCAGTCCCTCTACCCTCGAACAGAGGCGTGGTGCGCATGGTGAGCCCCAGCGCGAGCGTGCTGCCGTTCCGCACGGTGACGATCATCGGCGTCGGGCTGATCGGCGGGTCGCTGGGGCTGGCGTTGCGCCGCCGCCAATTGGCCCGCCGCGTCGTGGGGGTGGGACGCCGCCAGGCCAGGCTCGACCGGGCCGTGGCGCTGGGCGCCATTGATGCGGGCACGCTGAGCGTGGCGTCCGGCGTGCGGGACGCCGAGCTGGTGGTGCTGGCCACCCCCGTGGGAGCGATGGTGGAGCTGGCGCGCGAGGCGGCTCAGTCCGTGGCGCGCGGCACGCTGCTCACCGATGTGGGGAGCACGAAGGCTCTGCTGGCGCGGGAGCTCGATGCCCTGAGCGCCCATGGCTTCCGCTACGTCGGGTCGCATCCGATGGCGGGCTCGGAACGCCAGGGGGTGGAGGAGGCGCAGGCCGGGCTTTTCGAGGGCGCCGTCTGCTTCGTCACGCCCACGCCGCACACCGAGCCGCGGGCCCTGGCGGCGGTGGAGGAGCTCTGGCAAGCCGTGGGCGCGCGCGTGCGGGTGCTCGACCCCGCCAAGCACGACCGCCTGCTGGCGATGGCCAGCCACCTGCCGCATCTGGTGGCGGCCGCACTCGTCAATGCGATCACGCCCGAGGCGCTGGCCTGCGTGGGGCCCGGGTTCCGCGATACCACGCGCGTGGCCTCAGGCGACCCCCTGCTGTGGGCCGACCTGTGCCTGCAAAACCGCGAGCGGCTCCTGGACGCCCTGGGCGCGCTGGAGGCGCAGTTGCGGACACTTCGGCGGATTCTGGACGACGGCGCCCATGCCGACCTGCGCGCCTGGCTTCAGAGCGCCAAGGCCGTGCGGGACAGCCATCTGCACCCCTAGCAGGGGAGCGCCAATGAGCAGGAAGTTCGCCTTCCGCCTTCAGGAGCTGCACGCGCTCCACGCCAATCTGCGGGGGGTGTTCATCCTCATGCTGCTCCTCACCGTGGCCCTCCTCGCCTACATGGGGGTGCGGTTGTGGGCGATCCCCGACCCCGTGCGCCCCGTCGAGCTGGCCAGCCTCCTCTCCTTCGCCGTGGCCTGCGTGGTGCTGTGCGTGGGACAGCTCCAGTGCCTGCGCCGCATGCGCCGCGACACGCGCGAGAAGATCGAGCAGATGACCTTCGCCGACGAGCTGACCGGCCTGCACAACTACCGCTACCTCGAGCAGCGCCTGGGCGAGGAACTCCAGCGCGCCACGCGGCACGGCTATCCCGTGTCGGTCATCTACCTGGACTGCGACGGCTTCAAGCTGGTCAACGACACCTACGGCCACGAGGCCGGCAACACCGTGCTGCGGCGCGTGAGCCAGACCCTGCGCGCCAGCATGCGGGCCGAGGACTTCATCGGCCGCCTCGGCGGCGACGAGTTTCTGGCCGTGCTGCCGCAGACCGACTCCTCGGGCGCCCTCATCGCGGCCGAGCGGCTGCGCACCCGGCTGCGCGCCCTCGACCTCACGGCTCCCGGCGGCGAGCGCATGGACTTCGTTGGCTTCTCCATGGGGGTGGCCAGCTTTCCCGCGCACGCCACGAGGAGGGAGGAGCTCGTGCGCGCGGCCGACGCGGCCATGTACCGCGCCAAGAAGGCAGGCGGCGACCGCGTGTGCCTCTGACCCAGGGGCCCGCCGTGCGGTCTTCGGGCCGCCTCCCGGGCCGACGATACGGGCCGAAGCCCGCACAGCGAACGCCACGCGAGACGCGACACCCATGAGCCCCACCCCGAGGCAGCACTATACCACCGAAGAGGCCGAGGTGCCGCTGCCGCGCGAGGCGCGCCGCGAGCTGCTCCTGCTCGTGGGCATCTTCCTCTCGGCGCGGCTCATGGCCATCTGGTGGTTCACGCCCCTGCACAACGACGTAGCGACCTTCCTCTTCCCCTTCGCCTGGCTCCAGGGCCAGGGCATCTACCCGTTCCTGCACTACTGGTCCGAATACCTGCCCGTGCAAGCCTACCTGATGGTGGCCCTGCGCTGGGCGGCCGTGGCCGTGTGCGGCCGCGGCAGCGTGGCCTTCGAGGCGGCCTGCCTCACCCGCACCGTGCAGGTGGCTTCGCTGGTGTGGGAGCTCGGCGTGCTGCACTTCGTCTACGTGCTGGCCCGGATGCTCCGCGGACCGAAGCCGGCCCTCCAGGCCTGCTGGGTCTACGTGGCCCTCTTCTCCACCGCCTTCGTGTCGCTGAGCTACGTGGAGACGTTCTCCGTCTTCCTAATGCTTGCGGGCCTGTTCCTGGCCGTCTACAGCCAGCCCTTCTGGTCGGCCGTGGTGCTGGCGGGGGGCGCCATGGCGAAGCTGTTTCCCGTGGGCGTGCTGCCGGCCGTGCTGAAGTGCGAGGCCCGGTGGCGCTGGCGGCTCGTGATCCTGGCCGCCTTCGCCGCGGGCCTGCTGGCGCTGGCCGCGCCCTTCCTCATCGGCGGCAAGCCGTGGCTCCGCCTCTCGCTCGAGGTCACCGCCCGCCGCCCGCCGTGGGAGACCGTGTGGGCGCTGCTCGACCACCGCTATGAGTTCGCCTACCTCGGGCCCAGCCCCCGAGACCAGCGCCCGGAGTTCTTCTCCGAGGCCGCAGGGTTTGCCGTGGCGCCGTATGCGCAAGACGTGCTGGCGGCTGTGCCGCCCGAAGTCTTCGGCCCGCCCGCCGTGCGCTCGGCCATCTTCTACAACGTCGCGGGCCACTTCGCCACCAGGCTGGGGTTCCTGGACAGCCAGCCGCGCACCGGGCCGGCCGCCCTGTGGCTCTACACAGGCGCAGGCGCCGCGCTGGGGCTTTTCTACCTCGCCGTCTTCGCGCGGCTGCCGTCGGCCCTGCCGCCGCGGCGCCGCCTCTACCTGGCCGCCTTCACGATGGTGCTGCTGTGCTTCTACTCGAAGGGCTGGAGCCCGCAGTTCATCCTCTACCTGATCCCCCTCGTGCTCATCGCCTTCCGGCCGGGCGAAGGGGGCCTGTGGGCGCTGCTCCTCACCGGGGTGACGTTCCTCCAGATGCCGGTGTGGGCCGTCTACGTCCACGCCCGGCCCGGGATGCTCCTCGCCGATCAGCTTCTGCTGCACGGCACGGTGATCGCGCGCACGGCGTTCTTCCTCCTCATCGCCGCCCGCCTGTACCCGCGGCTGTTCAGGGATTAGCGGTCGCCGCCTGCGCCATCGAGCACGGGAAGCTGCCTCGCTCGGTGAGCCCGACCCTGTCGAGCGCCTGGCCCGAGCCGGGCGAGGACAGCGGAGGCCGGATGGAGGCTACCCGGGCAGTTGCGCGCGCACGGCCGCGGCGCTTGCCGCCGTGACATGGACGGTGGCCATGGTGCCGCGCAGGTCGTCGGGGCCGGGGAAGAGGGTGCGGACGTAGTGCTCGGTGTAGCCGACGAGGAGCCCAGAGCGCGGGTCGCGCTCGGTCTCCACGAGGGGCTCCACGGCGCGGCCGACGAAGCGGCGATGGTACGCCGCCATGAGGTCGGCGGCCAGGGCCTTCATCTCCTCGCGGCGCGCACGGAGGACGTCGGGCGGGAGCTTGCCGGGCATCGTGGCCGCGGCCGTGCCGGGGCGGTCGCTGTAGGGGAAGACATGCAGGCGGCTGAAGGCGGCCTGGCGGCATAGCGCCAGGGTGCGGCGGAACTGTTCGTCGGTCTCGCCGGGGAAGCCGACGATGACATCGGTGGTGATCGCCGGCTCCGCGATCCGGGCGCGGACGGCGTCGAGGCGCCGAAGGAAGTCGGCGGCTGTGTAGCGCCGGTTCATCGCCCGGAGCACCTCGTCATCGCCGCTCTGGAGCGGGAGGTGGAGATGGGGGCAGAGCACAGGCGCGGCGGCCACCAGCTCGAGGAGTTCGTCGCTCACCTCGCGCAACTCAAGCGAGCTCAGGCGCAGCCGCCGCAGGCCGGGCGTGGCGAGAACGCGGCGGACGAGGGAGGCGAGGGCCGGCTCGCCCCCCCAGTCCAGGCCGTAGGCGCCGAGGTGGATGCCGGTGAGGACGACCTCGAGGTAGCCGTTGGCGACGAGGCGGGCCACTTCGGCGGCCACGTCGTCGGGCGGCCGGCTGCGCACGCGCCCGCGCACGTGGGGCACGATGCAGTAGGAGCAGAAGTCGTTGCATCCGTCCTCCACCTTCACGAAGGCGCGCGTGTGGCCGGCGAACCGCGTGATCGTTGGCCATTCGGCCGCGCCGGCGGGTCTCGGCCCAAGGCCGTGCTCGGCCAGGATTTCGGCGAGGCGCGCCTTGCCCTCGTTGCCTACGACGCAGAGGACCCCAGGGAGGTCTCGAAGCATCTCGGCGTGGGTCTCCGCGCTGCAACCGGTGACGATGATGCAGGCGGCGGGGTGGGCGCGCGCGATGCGGCGAATGGCCTGGAGCCCCTTGCGATGGCTCTCGCGGGTGACGCAGCAGGTGTTGACGACGTAAAGGTCGGCCTCGGCGGTGACCTCTGCGCAACCGAGCTGTGCGAGGGTCTCGCGCATGGCCTGGGAGTCGTACTGGTTGACCTTGCAGCCGAACGTGACGAAGGCGCAGCGGAGCATGCAGCGTGTGGTCCTGGCGGAAGCCCATCTCCCGTCCCTGCCCACTCTACATGAAAGGGAGGCGGAAGAAAAGCGCGACGCGGGGAGGGGCCGAGCGCGGGCGGGTCCGCCGGGGTGCCGTCACTGCCGATGCCAGGCACGTCACGTCGGCAAGTGCGCGCCGCCTTGCCGCCCCGGCCAACCGCGAATTGGCCTTTACTTTCACCCCGCCAATTGCTAACATACTGTGCCTAGGGACTGCCCCGTAGTGTAATGGTAACACACGAGAATTTGGGTCTCGGTTTCCAGGTTCGAGTCCTGGCGGGGCAACCAGGTTGGGCGTTCCGTCAGCTTGGCGTGTGCAGGTGTCGAAGTTCCCATTTGTGGCCCGCCCCGAGGCGGCGGGTCTGGGGGATTGTGTCCCTGTAGAAGGATGAGGAGTTCCAATGGCCCACCGGCGCGAACTGGTCGAGGTGACTCAGCCGAGGCTTCTGGAGGAGATGTTCCCCTACGATCTCCCGCCGCGCATCGTCTTCGACAGCAGGGTGTGCGAGGAGATTGACGGCGAGCTGGTGGAGTTCGCCCCCAAGGCACTCCTCACGCGCGACATCCGGATCACCGACACCACGTTCCGCGACGGCCAGCAGTCGCTCCCGCCTTACACGGTGGAGCAAACGCGGCGGCTCTACGAGTTCCTGGTGCGCCTGAGCGGCCCGAACGGGGTGATTCGGCAGACCGAGTTCTTCCTCTACACCGACAAGGATCGCGCGGCGGTGGAGGCGTGCCGCGAGGTTGGCGCCCGCTTCCCCGAGATCACCGGCTGGATCCGCGCCGACGTGGGCGACCTGGTGAACGTGGAGAAGCTGGGTCTCCGAGAGACGGGCATCCTCACCTCGTGCTCGGACTACCACATCTTCTACAAGCTGCGCAAGGACCGGCGGCAGATTCTGGACCACTACCTGGGGGTGGTGAAGGCGGCGCTGGACGCCGGCATCCGCCCCCGCTGCCATCTGGAGGACGTGACGCGGGCCGACATTGACGGCTTCGTGGTGCCGTTCTGCACCCGGCTGGCCGAGCTCTCGGAGGGCCTGCCCGAGCACCTCAAGGTCAAGGTGCGGCTGTGCGACACCATGGGCTTCGGCCTCAGCTACCCCGGCGTCGCCCTGCCCCGCAGCGTGCCCAAGCTCGTCTACCGCATGACCCACGACGCCGGCATCCCGTCCGACCGCCTCGAATGGCACGGCCACAACGACTTCCACAAGGTGCACATCAACGCCGTCACCGCCTGGCTCTACGGCGTGGACGCGGTGAACGCCACCCTGTTCGGCATCGGCGAGCGCACGGGCAACCCGCCGCTCGAGGGGGCGATCTTCGAATACGTGGCCATCAAGGGCAGCCTCAACGGCGTGGACACGCACGCGATCACCGACCTGGTGAACTACTACGAGCACGAGATCGGCCACACCCTGCCCGACAACGCGCCGTTCGTGGGCAAGCACTTCGCCACCACGCGCGCGGGCATCCACGCCGACGGCCTGTGGCGCGACGAGCGGATCTACAACATCTTCGACACGATGGCCCTCCTCGGGCGGCCCCCCGCCGTGGCCATCACGGACAAGTCGGGCGCCGACGGCGTGGCCCTGTGGGTGAACAACTTCCTCGACCTGCACGGCAAGGAGCGCCTCTCGAAGATCAAGCTCCACAAGATCTGCCGCTGGGTCGCCGACCAGTATGCCGCGGGGCGCACCAGCACGGTCTCCGACCAGGAGATGATCGCCCAGATCCGCCTCCATCTACCCGAGCAGTACGAGGCGTTCATGCAGAGGCGGCGCCAGAAGCAATAGCCGCCGGCCAACGCCCGCGGGCGGAGGCCGCGCAGGGCGGCGCAGGCAGGCAGACTGCGTTGACGCTGCCAGCCACTCGGGGTATAATGCCCTCGAGACGCCGATGCATGGGAGACCAGCCATGGCGGACGCCAGCGCGGCCGACTCGAAGGAAATCCACAAGCTCTTCCGGCTGATGGGGAAGTACGGCGCCTCGGACCTGCATCTGAAGGCCGGCTCGCCCCCGATCTTCCGCATCCGCGGGGACCTGCGCAACCTCGACCTCCCGCCCCTGAGCGACGCCCAGGTGCGTCGCCTCGTCTACGACATCCTCACGGAGGACCAGATTCGCACCCTCGAGCACGTGGGCGACGTGGACCTGGCCTACAGCGTAGACGAGCGGACTCGCGTGCGCATCAACACCTACCACCAGCGCGGCTGCCTGAGCCTGGCCGCCCGACTCGTGAACTTCCGAATCCCGACCTTCGAGGAACTCAACCTCCCGGTCTCTGTGATGGAACAGATCGCCGCCCTCGACCAGGGCTTCGTCATCATGTCGGGCGTCACCGGCAGCGGCAAGTCCACCACCCTCGCCGCCCTCATCGAGTACATCAACACCACGCGGCGGCTGCACATCGTCACCATCGAGGACCCCATCGAATACATGTACACCGACCGCCGCTGCGCCATCAACCAGCGCGAGGTCGGCATTGACGTGCCCTCGTTCCACGAGGCCCTGCGCTACGTGGTGCGCCAGGACCCCGACGTGATCCTGCTGGGCGAAATGCGCGACACCGAGACGGTGCAGGCGGGCCTCTCGGCCGCCGAGACGGGCCACCTGGTGTTCGGCACGCTCCACAGCTCCACCGTGCCGCAGACCTTCTCGCGCCTGCTCGAGTTCTTCGAGTCGGCCCGCCAGAAGCAGATCCGCCTCAGCCTCCAGTTCAACCTCAAGGCCATCGTGTGCCAGAAGCTGCTGCCCTCGATCAAGCCGGGCGTCGCCCGCGTGCCCGCCTTCGAAATCATGATCGTCACCCCCCCCATCGCCAAGCTGATCGAGCAGGCGGAAGACGTGCGCATCCTCGACGTCATCAAGCAGTCCAGGTCGGAGGGAATGATCGACTTCAACCGCTCGCTTTACGACTTGATCAAGAACGGCTGGATTGACGAGCGGGTGGCGCTGGAGACCTCCCCCAACCCGCAGGGCTTGAGGGGCATGCTCGAGGGCGTGTTCGTCAGCGAGGGCGCACTCGCCGGCGTCGGCTTGAGGGGCGGATAGCCCGGCAGCGTCATGCGGCACGGGGCAGCGCGGCGGCCGCCAAAGGCCGTCGGCGCGGGGCCTGGTACCCAGAGGGCCGTGAATGAGCGACCCGCCTCCCTCGAATCCCCACGCTCCAACCCCTGCGTTCCCCCCGGTCCCCTTTCTCGTGTGGTGCGCGGCCGTGCTGGCGTACCCGGCCTGCCTGCTGGTATCCATGTGCGGCGACGCGGGCCGCGTCGAGACCAGCCTCTGTGCGCTGCCAACCCTGGTGATCGAGGGGCTGCTGCGTCTGCCGACGGCTCTGCTGGCCGCCGCGCTCTGGGCCGCGGCGACCGGGGCAGGAATGACGTTGCTGCGGCGCGCCGGGTACGGGGGCCTGAGCCTCGCCGAGCGCGCGGTCTTTGGCGGTGCGCTGGGCATGGGCGCCTTCTCGCTCCTGACGTTCCTCATCGGCTCCGTGAGCGGGCAGCCCCCCTGGCTGATGGCCGCGCTGTGCTGGGGCCTGGTGGTGGCGTCGGGGTGCCTGGGCGCTCGCGACCTCTGGGGCGCGCTGGCGGCCGGGACCCGAGCGCTCAGCGCCTGGAGGAAGCGGGCGGACTTCCTCAGCGTGGGGGTTGCCGCCCTGGGCGTGGCCATCGTGCTCCTGGCGCTCACGCGGGCCAATGTGCCGGTGTTCGCGGACTACGATTCGCTGGAATACCATCTCGCGGCGCCCGCGGGATGGTGGCGGGCGGGCAGGGTGACGTTCCTGCGCGACATGGTCTACGCCAACTTCCCCCAGAACACCGAGATGCTCTTCCTGTTGGCGATGAACTGCGTGGGCGGCCCGCTGATGGGTGCGGCGGTCGGCCTGCAGGTGCTCATCGGCTTTGTGGTGTTGACGGCTGGGGCCCTCGCCGCCTGCGGCAGACGGGTGGACTGCCCGGCAGCCGGCAACGCGGGTGCGGCGCTCCTGCTCACCACCCCCTTGCTCGCCGAGCTGGCCACGCTGAACTCCTACGTCGTGGAACTGCCGCTGACGGCGTACGGGTTCCTGGCGCTCCACGCCTTCCTGCTCTGGCGGCGGGCCGCGGTGCCGGGCGAGCGCTGGCGGTACGCGGCGCTGTGCGGGGTTCTGGCGGGTCTGGCCATCGGGTGCAAGTACCCCGCCGTGCTCTTCGTGCTGGCGCCGCTGGGGCTGTTCATCCTCGGAGGCGGCGTGGTGCGGCCGCGGTCGCTCGGACGGGCCGCCGCCACGGCCGCGTTGGTCGGCCTCACGGCCGTCGCGGCGGCCAGCCCCTGGCTCATCCGCAATGCGGTGAACACCGGCAACCCCACCTACCCGCTCCTCTACAGCGTGTTCGGGAGCTCGAACTGGTCGGCGGAGCAGGACGCCAAGTTCCGCCTCCACCACCAGGCGTCGGACCTGCGGTTCTTCAGCCTGGCCCGCCGCGTGTGGAGCTACGCCGTCTGGCGCGACCAGCCGCGGGAGGGGGCCCGGGTGCCGCCGGCGTCGCCCATCCTGCTGCTCTTCGCGCTCGTGCCCGTGGCACTGGCCGATCGCCGTTCGACGCGCGCCGTCTTCTACGCGGCCTCGGTGTTCCTGGTGTGGGCGGCCGCCGGGCGCTTTGCGCCCGAACAGCTCAGCCGCGCGCCGGCGCTTCAGACCGCGAGCGATGTGTTCCTCTCGGTATCGCTTCTCGCCCTGGTCACGGCGCCGGCATTCCTGGTCGCCTCCGATGGCCCGTTGATCCTATCCACCTACAGCGTCCTGTGCCTGATGGCCTGGTACGTGCTCACGCACCGCCTGGACCGGTTCCTGGACCCCATTTCCCCCATGGTCGCCCTCCTCGGCGGCCTCGGGTTGGCGGCCTTGCCCGGGGTCTGGCCTCGCCGCATCGCGCGCGGCCTGGTCGCCGGCGGCCTGGCCTATGCGCTGGCAACCACGCTGCTCATCCACGGCCCGGTGATGTGGGTGGGCCTCAGCGACTCGCCCCAGGCGTTTCTGCGGAAGGCCAACGAAGGCTCCACCTACTCTCAGGCGGCGATCGAGGCCATCAACAGACTCCCTGCCGAGGCGCAGGTGCTCTTCGTGGGCGAGGCCCGCACCTTCTACTGCGAGCGCCGCGCTCTCGCGGCCAGCGTCTTCGACCGCCACCCCATCGAGCGCATCCTCGAGGCAGGGCCCCCCGGCGAGCCCGCACGCCGCGTTCGCGACGGGCTCCGCGCGCTCGGCGTCACCCACCTCTACGTCAACTGGCCCGAGCTGGCTCGCCTCGCCGGCAGTTACGGCTACCGCTACGAGGGCGAACCGCGCCCGGGAGTGCCGCTGGACGCCTATGTGAACCTCATCGCCGCGATGACGCGCGAGCGTTACATCGCCTCCGTGGGCGTCTTCGGGGCCGACCGCCAGGGCAATCCACGCCCAGACTTCGTCCTCTACGCCCTGCAAGGACCCCCTTGATCCTGCGAAACCGATCTCGTACTGTGACGGGAAGCAGGGAGGCAGGAGGTGACCGTGTTGAGTAAGGGATTGCTGGCTCTTGCCGGAGGGCTCTTCGCCACAGCGGCCTGGGCCGAGGGCACCGCGGGGCTGCGGCGGCCGCCCGCGGGCGGCGACGTTTCGTTCGACGCCAAGAGCTTCCTCATCGGCGAGCGCCGCCTGCTCCTGCGCTGCGGCGGCGTGCACTACTTCCGCCTCGCGCCCGAGGAGTGGCGCGATCGCCTGCTCCAGACGCGTCTGGCCGGCTTCAACGCCCTCGAGACCCCCGTGCCCTGGAACCTGCACCAGCCCACCCGGGACGCGGAACTGGTGCTCGACGGCGCGGCCGACCTGGGGCGCTTCCTCGACCTCTGCCGCGACCTGAAGCTCCTCGCCCTGGTGCGCATCGGCCCCTACGTCAACGCGGGGGTGACCAGCGGCGGCCTGCCCGCCTGGCTCGCCGACGACCCCAAGCTCCTCATCCGCGCCGCCGACGAGCGATACCTGCGGGCCGTCCACGGCTACTGGGCGAAACTCCTCCCCATCCTCCTCGCTCGCCAGGCGCCCGCGGGGCCGGTGGCGCTGGTGCAGATCGAAGACCACTACCGCGGCCCCGACGACCGCTACCTGCTGCGCCTCTACGACGAGGTGAAGAACAGCGGCTTCCGCGTGCCGATCGTCCTCTCCGAGCTCCATCCGTGCAAGGACTTCCAGCAGGCCCGCACAACCGACACCGCGCTCTTCGCCACCACCGAGCTGATGCCCGCAGGCCCCGTGGCCTGGGGGGAGCGCTCCAAGGCGTTCGAGGGCCTGGGCCAGATCCTCATCGAGGGACTCGCCAGGGGGCTGGACGGCTTCAACCATTCAATGTGGGCCGCCGGGACGAACCTCGCGCTGCTGCCCGCCTCCAGCTTTCCCACGCGGCACGAGGCGCCGACCTCGGGCCTGCTCGAAGGCGGGGGCCTCAGCCCGGTCTTCGCAGAGGCCAAGTCGGCCAACCTCTTCGCGCAGGCATTCGAGAGCGTGTTCACCCAGGCCACCACGCTGAGCGCCCATCCGCTCCTCGACCAGGGCCGGCGTGCGGGCCTGGTCGCCTACGGCCGCACCGACGGGCAGACGGCGCTCCTCTTCCTCAAGCGCCGCTATGGCGAGGGGGCGCTCGCCCTGGCCGACCCCGCGACCGGCGAGACGGCGGCCCTCGCCACCAACCCCCGCGAGCTGCGGCACGTCGTCGTGTCGTACCCCCTCACCCCGAAGACGACTCTGGCCCTCTCGACCGCCCAGGTGCTCACGATCCAGCCCTATCCCGACAAGCGCGTCCTCGTGGTCCACGCTCCCGAGAAGACCGAGGCCGTGATGGTCTTCCGCACGCCCAAGGCGCCGGCCGTCCGCGCCGGCGCCGACGCCCTGGCCTGGAACGAGAAGGCTCAGCAGCTCACCCTCCGGTGGAAGTGCTCGGCCAAGGGCGAACGCAGAGACTTCCTGCTCGACGCCGACGTGCCCATCCACGTGATCGCCCTGGAAGAGAGCCAGGTGGGACAGGCCTGGGTCCTCGACGGCGCCGGCATCCTCATCGGCCCCGCCCGCATCGGCGAGTGGGCGACGGGCGACAAGACGAGCGTGGAGCTGCGGATGCCGACCCGCCGCGTGCGCCAGGCCGTGACCTTCTACCCCACCGCCCCCCTGCGCGGGGTGGCCAAGGCGGCGGGCGTCAGCGACGTGCAGTGCGATGAGACGGCCCGGCGGATCGATCTGAGACTCGACCTCGAGGTCATGGAGCCATTGACGCTGTTCCTGCGGAAGTGGGAGACCGCCGACGATCTGGCCGAGGCGACTCCAGACTTCGCCGATACGGCCTGGCGCGACACGCTCCGCCCCCTGCCGCTGGGCGAGGGTCGCCACGGCTGGTACCGCTGTCGCTTCCAGGCCGCCAAGGCCGCCACCCGCAAGCTCTCGCTCGAGAGCATCGCCGACGCGGCCACCGTGTACCTCAACGGCCAGTGCATCGGCCAGAGCACCACGAAGCGCCTGATGGATGGGCCGCGGGCGTTCCCCCACCCCGCCCAGTTCGACCTGCCCGTGAAGGCCGGCGACAACGTCCTGGCCATCCTCCTCAAGAACTGGGGCTGCTACAGCAACGCCCTCTCGTACGGCGTGCCTCTCGCTCCCGCCTCTGCCTGGGGCATCCTGGGCGGCCTCGCCCTCGACGGCCAACCGCCCGGCCGCTGGCGCCAGCACGAGGGCCTCGAGCCCGCAGGCCAGTCCTTCGCCTGGAAGCCGGTGGACACGGCCCCGGGCGCGAAGCCCGCGGCCAAGGGTGCCCCCGTCCGCTGGTTCCGCGCCACGTTTGCCCCGCGCAAGCAGGCCGTGCAGCCGGCCGCCCGGCTTCACCTCAAGGGCGTCAGCTATGGGGCCTTCTGGCTCAATGGCCGGTTCGCCGGCCTCTACAGCCAGGCCGGCGCCGAATCGGGGCTGGGCTATCGCCTGCCCACCCCCTGGCTCCGCGACCAGAACGAGCTCATCCTGCTGGAGGAGGGCGGCCAGGAGCCTACCGAGTGCGAGGTGCGCTTCGACCGCAACGACACCTACCTCCCCTTCACCCTGGAGTTCACCGCCGAGCCGACGCCTGCCGCGGCCCCCAAGGCCAAGGGGCGTCCGTGACGCTTCCGGCCGCGCCCGGCGGCCTCACCGGACCCGCCGGGGGTTGAGCCGCCGCACGCGAAGCCCCACCAGGCCCCCGTGGGCCGCGGCCAGCGAGTCGAACGAATGCCGCAGGAAGGCGTGGAGCTCCGGCCGCCGCGTGGCGGCCAGGTAGGCCCGGGCGATCTGCCCCATCGCAGCGTCGTACCGCTTCTGGCTCCCCGTGTGGTAGGGCTTGGAGCCGGCGAACCGCCGCAACGTGCCATCGAACTTCGGGCTAATGTGGTACATCTCATGGACGACCGTGGCGACCTTCTCCTCGAACGGCAGCCCCATGAAGCGCGGCAGGCGGAACTCCACGACGTAGAGCATCTCGGTCCCCCCCACCAGCACGCGCGGCATGGCATAGGTGGCGCGGGGCCGCCGAAGCTCGGCCCCGCCATCGGGAAAGCGAAGCGGGTGGACGCAGGCGTAGACGCCGTCCAGGCGCGCGTGCCGCGCCTGGGCGAAGCTCACCGCCACACGCGACATGTCCACGTGCCGCAGCTCCGGGCACGTTGCCGCGATATCGGCCATCAGCTCGCGCAGGTGGTCCGTGAAATGGAACGGCATGCCGGGGCTCAGCGCTCCTTGGCCGCAGGCCGGCGTGCCGCGATGGGGCGCGCGAGAAGCTCGCGCACGAGCACCGGCGCGCTCGGAGCAGCCAGGGCCACGCGCCCACTCGCCAGGGCCGTATCGGCCGCCGTCAGGGTCGGCCCATCGTCCAGAGTCGCCGACAGGCTGGCCCCGACGAGGCTGAAGACCAGGCGGCGAGCGCCGGCTCCCGAGGCTGCGGCCAGGGGTTTGGACGCGAGGGTCTTCGCCCCGCCGGCATCGTTGCGCCCGAGCGTCACCTGGCCCTCCCCGACCGCCACATAATAGTACTGGAATTGCCCAGGCTGCGGCTCGGCCACCCGCGCCGCGAGCACCAGCCCCGCCGCCGGCTCCGCCGTCCAACGGAGCGAGAGCGTGACGTCGCTCCAGCCGTCCAGCCCGAGGCGCACGGGGCTTCTGCGCTGGAGCGGCGAGGCGAACGCGGCGTCGAGCGGGTTCGGTGGCGAAAGCGGGCTGAGGCGCGTCTCGGGCAGCAGGGTCAGCCACTGGAGGGCCTCGGGCAACTCGGCCGGCGCGGCGCTCGCGGGTTCCTTCGGTTCCCCGAGCCGGGCCAGGCAGTCGCCCAGGGCGCTCGAGAGCACCCGGTGGCTGAGGACGGTCGGCGCCGCGGTGCCGAAGCGGTCGAGAGCGGTCTCAATCAGCTTGCGGGCCTCGGCCCAACGGCCCTGGCGATGGGCCGCCAGCGCGCCGGCCACAACCGACTCGGCCTCCAGCTCGTCGAGATGGGCGGCCACGTCCTGGCCCGCCTTCTCAGCCTCCTGGAGCTTCTGCCTGGCGCGCGCGGCCTCGCCTTCGAACAGGCACAGGAGGGCGACCTTCAGGTCGCCGGTCCCCGCGGGCTCTCGCGCCACGGCGCACTCGGCGAGGCGCGCGAGCTGCTGCCCCGGCAGCCGCCAGATGAGCTGACGCAGCGTGCGGTCGCGGGCGTCGGAGCTCCGGAGCACCAGTTGCGCGTTCAGGCCCGAGCCGGCGAAGCCGTCAATCACCCACTCGGTTCCGTGCAGCGAGAAGGCCTGCCCGATGGCGCTCGGGGGACCCTTGAGGACGGCCTCCCACAGCCTTGCCACGAGGGCCAGGCGTCCCTCGAGAGCCGCCAGCGCCTTGCCGCGGTCGCCGTCGCGGAAGCTGTCGGGCACGGCCTGGCACACCTCGAGCGCCTTGGCGTAATCGCGCTTCTTGATCTCCTCGTAGACCGCGGCGAAGTGTTTCGCCAGGCCGCCCAGGGAGCGCCGGCGGTCGAGAACGGCGCGCCGGGCCGCCGCCTCGGCCATACGCTGCTTCTGCTCCTCGGCATAGGCGGAGGCCGCCGTGACGAGCACGCCGCCCGCGCGGCTGAGCCACGGCAGCCCGATGTCGGAGATCGCCTTGTAGGCGTTCACCGCTTCGTCGGGCCGTTCCTCCTGGAAGGCCCGCGCGCCCTTGGCCGCGAGCGTCAGGTAGTGCCTCTCCCCCTCTTCGAGCAACTCGGCGAACCGCGCGGCAACCAGGTCGCCCCACGCCCCGACACGCAGCGGCTCGGGGAATGCATGGCACGCCTGGAGGGCCGCGCCGAACCGGCCCTCGGCACGCAGGGCCGCCAGCCGGTTGCTCAGCTCCGTGTACGCCCCGTTCGCCTGCCCGCTCAAGCCCTGTTGCCGGGCGAGCAAGCGCGCCTGGAGCTTCAGCGCCAGCGGCGAGTCGCCGGCCGCCAGCAGGCCCCGCCGAAGGAGCAGCAGCGCCTCCGCGTGGCTCTCGGGGTTAGCTCGGTCGAACGCCAGTGCGTCCTCCGCGAGGCGCATCAGGGGGCTGGGAGTTTCAGGCTCGGGACGGGCGCTCGGCGTGAGCGGCGGCGGGCTGGGCGTCTGCTTCGGCGGCTCCGGCTGCGTGCTCCTGCCGTTCGCGGCCTGCTCGGCGTCAGGCGGCTTGGGCGCCTTGGCCAACCCGCCGAGTCTTGTGCGGGCGGCCCACACACCGGCCACGGCCAGGGCCGCCGCCAGGGACGCGAACGCGGATGCCCAGGCAACCTGTGCCAGCCGTCGGCGCCCCGCGCCCGCGGGCACCCGTGCGGCCACCTGCTCGGGAGGGCTGATGCTCGGCACAGCGGCGGGTTCAGGCTCCAGGCCCGCCGCGCCCGTGGGCACCGGTATCAGCGGGGCGATCTCCGGCGGCGGAGCGGGGACGCCGGACTGCTCCTGCCGGGTTTCGGCGACGGCGGTTGCCAGCGACGCGGCGGCGCGGAGAGCGGCCTGCGCGTCCTCGATGGCGCCGAGGAGCGCGGCCGGGTCGGGGAATCGCTTTGTGGGGTCGAGCGCCATCAGCCGCCAGATCATCCCGCTGACGGGGCCCGGCAGCTCGGGGCGCAGGGCCGAGGGTGGGGGCACCGCTCCGCTCGTGGGGTCGCCCGGGCGCTGCCCAGTGACCGCGTGGTACAGCGTGGCGCCCAGGGAGTAGAGGTCGGCCCGAATATCCGCCCTCGCGCCGTTGGCCGCCAGCTCGGGCGCGCTATAGCCTGGGGTCCCCAACGGAATCCCGGTCCGCTGCACCGAGGGGTCCCCGGGCAACCGGGTGGCGCCAATGTTGCGCAGCCGCACGACGCCTTCCCCGGTGAGCAGAAGGTTGTCGGGCTGCACGTCGCGGTGGGTGAGCCCGAGGTCGTGAATGTGCGCGAGCGCCTGCGCGGCCTGCCGCGCCAGGTCCAGCGCCATGGCCACCGGCAGCGGGCCGCCGCGCAGCAATGCGCGCAGGGGCTGGCCCTCGACCTTCTCGGTGGCGTAGTAGCAGTAGTCCCCGCAGCGCCCGAGGTCTATGGCGCCCACCACGTTGGGGTGGCTCACCTGGCCGGCCGTGCGCCCCTCGAGCAGGAAGCGCTCGAGCAGCCCCGGATCGCGCGTCAGCGCGGGGGCCATCACCTTGAGGGCCACGGGCCGGTCCATCGAGAGCTGCTGAGCGTCCAGCACCGCGCCCAGGCCCCAGGCCTCGAGCTGCCCGCGCACGTGGTAACCTGCAATCGCACGGCAGTTTTCGGGGCGGGCGAGAGGCTCCAGGCTGAGTTCGCCCGTCAGCTCCCGCGCCTGTTGATCGCTGAGGAAGCCCTTCTGGACCAGGACGTGCAGGAGCCCCTGCTCGAGGTCCAGCGCTCGCGCGGCCTCGCTGAGTTCGACGGCCCGGCGGACCCTGGCGGAGTCGAGCCAGCCCTTCCTCAGCACGAGTTCGGCAACGAGCGCATCGTCCTCAGCGCGCATGACGGACTGCTCCGGTCGCTCCTCCCCTCGCCAGTATAGGGAAGCCCCTGAGACGAGTCAACGCGTGCATGCCGCCGGGGGCCGCCGCGCCGGCGAGTCCGGAGAATCAGGCGCCCCGCTGACGCCGCCACCCGAAGGGACGCCGCGACTTCTGGCCGCGCAACAACCTCCCGCGGGTTTCAAACCCGCGGGAGGTTTTCGGCAAGGCCAGCCTCCCTCCCGAAGGTTCCAATACCTTCGGGAGGGTAACTCGGCAGCTACCCCCCCGAAGCCGGCGGACTACCCTCCCGAACGTATTGGAACGTTCGGGAGGGCACGAGAGCCGAGAGGGGCCAGCCTCCCTCCCGAAGGTTCCAATACCTTCGGGAGGGTAACTCGGCAGCTACCCCCCCGAAGCCGGCGGACTACCCTCCCGAACGTATTGGAACGTTCGGGAGGGCACGAGAGCCGAGAGGGGCCAGCCTCCCTCCCGAAGGTTCCAATACCTTCGGGAGGGTAACTCGGCAGCTACCCCCCCGAAGCCGGCGGACTACCCTCCCGAACGTATTGGAACGTTCGGGAGGGCACGAGCTCGTCGTCCGTCCTGAGCGCCTCGCGAAGGATGCTCTCCGCTGCATCGTCTCCTCCTCGCTCCTTGCGCGCGGCCAGAATTCCAGGTGCCGCAGTCCCGCGTGGATTCCCGCACAGACCCTAGCCCGCCATTGCGAGGAAGACCAGGGCCGTCAGGACGGCCGCGCGCGACCGGCCAGCCGCGCCCGCACGCGCAGGCGCAGGGCGTTGAGGCGGATGAAGCCCGTGGCGTCGGCCTGGTTGTAGACCTGGTCTGCCCCGAACGTGGCCAGCTCGGGGTTGTAGAGCAGGACGTTCTTGGGGGCCTTGCGGCCGACCACGGTGATGCCGCCCTTGAGGAGCTTGAGGCGGGCCGTGCCGGTCACCGTCTCCTGCGCCTTGTCTACCGCCGCCTGAAGCATCTCGCGCTCGGGCGAGAACCAGAAGCCGTAGTAGACGAGCTCCGCGTAGCGGGGAATCCAACTGTCCCGCAGGTGCATCACCTCGCGGTCCATGGTGATGGACTCGACGGCGCGGTGGGCGGCGTGGAGGATGCTGCCGCCGGGCGTCTCGTACACGCCTCTGCACTTGATGCCCACGAAGCGGTTCTCCACCATGTCCACGCGGCCCACGCCGTTCCGCCCGCCGACCTCGTTGAGGTGGGCGAGGAGCTTGGCGGGGCTCATCCGCCGGCCGTCCACGGCCACGGGGTTGCCCCTCTCGTACTCGACCTCGATGTAGGTGGCCTTGTTGGGGGCCTTCTCGGGCGGCACGGCGAGGACGAAAGTGCTGGCGGGCGGCTCGGCCCAGGGGTCCTCCAGCACGCCGCCCTCGAAGCTCAGGTGCAGGAGGTTGCGGTCCATGCTGTAGGGCTTGGCCCTGGTGACGGGCACGGGGATGCCGTGCCGCTTGGCGTAGGCGACCAGCGCGTCGCGCGAGTTCAGGCTCCACTCGCGCCAGGGGGCGATGATGCGGATTTCGGGGGCCAGGGCGAAGGCGGTGAGTTCGAAGCGCACCTGGTCGTTGCCCTTGCCCGTGGCGCCGTGCGCGATGGCGTCGGCGCCCTCCAGGCGGGCGATCTCCACTTGCCGCTTGGCGATCAGCGGGCGGGCGATGGAGGTGCCGAGCATGTACGTGCCCTCGTAGATCGCGTTGGCGCGCAGCATGGGAAACACGAAGTCGCGCACGAACTCCTCGCGCAGGTCGTCAATGTACACCTTGCTGGCGCCGGTCTTGAGGGCCTTGGCGCGCACGGGCTGTAGCTCCTCGCCCTGCCCCAGGTCGGCGCAGAAGGCGATGATCTCACAGCCGTATGTCTCCTGGAGCCACTTCAGGATCACCGAGGTGTCGAGGCCGCCGGAGTAGGCCAACACGATCTTTTTGGGGCTACTGCTCATTGCCGGTCTCCATGTCAGACTAGGGGGTTGGATGATTGGAGGAATGGAAGATGGGTGGGATCGGCAGCCCGGCGGGAGGATACCCGCTTCCGACATTCATCCACCCATCCAACCCTCCATTCGCTCGCTCTGGCTACTTCTCGAACCTGACCTTCGGGGGATTGATGTAGTCGTGGTACTTGTCGCGCACGTGGCCCTGATTAGCGTCGCCCAGGTGCATGAAGATGCGGTAGCGGAAGAGCAGTTGGCCGCCCTTCTCGAGCACGTGGTCGCCGCGCTCGCCCGAGCCGGGCCTGAAGTGCGACAGGCCGAAGGGGTTGGCGGTCATGAGGCCGTAGTCCCGCACGTGCCAGGTGGTGGGGTAGCGCAGGTTGCCGGGGGTGTCGAAGATGGCGATGCCTACCACCTTGCCACCGACCGGCCCCGAATAGTCGCACCAGGGCGCCGGACGGCCCCAGCATTCGGCCTCCGTGGTCGCGCCGTAGGAGTTCTCGATCTTCCCGCCGCGGCTGCCGTCCATCGAGGTCGCCACCCGCACCGAGCAGATCCCGCCCTCCTTCGTGTCGCCGAACGTCACTTTCTCCCACGGGGCCTTGAATGTGACGGTGAGGTCCATGACCCGCTCGCTGGTGGGCACGGCGTAAATGCGCACCTCGCGTTCTTCGGCGAGCACCCGCTTGCCGCGGCACGACACCCACTCGAGGTCCTGGCGCAGCACGGCCACCACGGGGCCATCCACCAGCTCTTTGAGGCGCTTGCTCACTTGCAGGCCGTGGTCCTTTTCCTCCGACCAGTTGTCCACGCCGTTGACGTCGCCGTGGGCAACCCAGATGCTCTTGTGGTGATGGTGGTCGGTGGTCTCGCCTGGCACGCCCTCGAGGAGGGGGTAGTTGCGGGTGATCTGGACGCCCTCGGGGCCGAGGACGGGATAGAAGAAGGGGCGCGCCCACTCCTTGCCGAAGTTGTACGTCGTGAACGGGCTGCCGAAGATGGCGAACTCGATCTTGTCGTCCTTGCGCGTGGCGGTAACGCCGGGCGCGGTCACGACGCTGCCCTTGTCCACCTCGACCACATAGGCCTTGTCCGCGCCGGCCGGGGCATAGTCCAGGAGCCAGTGGAGGTGGCCGTGCAGCACCTGGCATGCCACGGGCCGCCCTGTGGCCTCATCCGTCAGTCTGGCCTTGGTGTGGCGGCCCAACGGTGCGCTCATGGGCACGTTGTAGCGGGGCCGAGGGCCGGCTTCAACCACCATTCGCTTCTTCGGCATCAGTCGAGGCCTCCGCCCAGGGGGATGGAACTACCGGTTGCCAAACGTCTCTCGAAGGTATGCCAACGATCGCGTGGCGACTGTCTCCGGGTCGGGCGAGTAGTCGAAGACCTCGACCGACACGTAGCCGCGGTAGCCGATCTCGTGCAGCGCCTTGGCGATAGGTGCAAAGTCTGTCTCTCCAAAGCCCGGCCCGCGCAGGTTCGCGTCATTGGCGTGGAAGTGCGCCAGGTGCTCGCGGCACTCGGCGATCACCTGCGCCGGCGGCCGCTGCTCGCCGCCGACCATCGCCTTCACGTCCAGATGCAGCCGCACGGCGGGGCAGGCGACCGCATTGATGAGCCGGACGGTTTCAGCTGCCGTCGTGAGGAAGTTCGTCTCCCGGGTCGTGAGGGGCTCGAGGGCGATGACCGCGCCGCGCCGTTCGGCCTCCTCGCCGCAAATCCTAAACATTTCTATGCTTCGGGACCACGCCGCCTCGTACCTGTCGCTCGCGCCAATGCTGCGCTGCCCCGGGGAGCCGAAGACCAGCACCTCGCCGCCCAGCTCGCGGCACAGGCGGATGAGCGCGAACATGAGGTCGCGCGTGTTCTCTCGAGCCGCCGCGTCCGGGCCATTGATCGAGAGCCCGGGCGGACTCTTCAATAGCCAATGGAGGCCCACGATCGCAATACCCGCCGTCTCGGCTGCGCGACGAAGCTCCCCTACGCGCGAGGCGGGCAGCGAGCGTATGTCCTCAGCCAACGTGAAGGGGGCGATCTCGACCCCGTCGTAGCCCACCTCAGCGCAGTACTGGAACACCCGGTGCTGCGGCCACCCCTCGAACAACTCGTTACAGATGGCGAACCGCATGCTCAACCCAACCCCCGATAGAAGCCCAACAGCACGTCCAACAACGACTTAAGCGCCGTTGCCTGAAGCGCTTGCAGGGCAACCAGCGCCACCAGAACCAGGCGACGGTACGGCGCGTAACGCTCCGCCTGCGCGGCCGCGGCGACCAGGCAACCCGGCATCAGGAACATCCACAGCCGGGCCACCTCGCCGCGGTTCACCCCGAGCAGGTTCAGGGCGACCAGGAGCACGACGACGATCACCGTCGGCCAATCGGCCTCAGCCCAGCGCCTGCGCCACACGCTGCACACGCCGCTCGCCGCGCGGGCCACAAACAGACAGGCCGAGGGAACGCCCAGGAACACGAGGAACTCGATGGGGTTCACCCAGAGCCACGTGCCATAGGCTCGCCCCGACTTGGCGTTGAACTCCGCATTGGCTCCAACGCAGGCCGCTGCGACGGCCAGCGAGTTGTAACCGGTTGCCAGATATAACGTTACGGCAGGAGCCACGAGCCCAATTGCCCCAGCCGCCGCCAGGCGCAGAATCGTGCGCGCTGCCGGTCGGTCGCCGGCCCCGAGGAGCGACGCGATGGCCAGCAGCCCGGCCCAGGCCCCCACGACCACGAACGAAAGCGAGAAGAACAACCCCACCGACACCATCAGGCCGGCGCAAGCCGCCCGCCACAGGCTGCGGCGGGCGCCAGCCGTCCAGCCCAGCCAACAGGCCGTCGCCGCAAGCACTGGGAGAGCCTGGTCAATCCCTGGGCTGAAGAGCAGCAGGCTCGGCAGCATGCCAGCGAGCGCGGCAGCCACCAGGGCCACGTTCGCCCCGTGGAGCGCCCTTGCCAAGGCGTAGACTGGAAGCACGAGAAGGGCAGCGGCCAGGCGCAGCACGAACGAGGCCAGCCACACCCCTGCAAGGTCGGCGTCCGGCATCTCCCGGAAGAGCTCGACCATCGCCGAAGGACCCCTGGGATCCTTGGCTCGAATCCCCCAGGCAAAGCGGTCCTCGCACCAGTGCACGAAGGCCCGCGCCGAGACCTCCGCGCCGGTGAAGAGGTGGTTCAGAGACCAGAAGAGCGTGAGCGGGCCGGCGGGGTGGGTGATGATTAGCTTATGCGAGCCGTCGCGCATCCACCGTGGGTAGTCGCCCAGCACAGCCCAGAGGCTCCGCACCCCCCTCGCCGCCGCATGGTAGCGGTTGGCGCCCGGCTTGCCGAGCGCTACGATGGATTCATTGTAGCCGCCTGGAAGTTGCCTTGCCGCAGACACTTGGGCCGCGAAGGCCAAGGCGGCTAGCGCGGCCAATGCCAGCGCCCGCCGCGCCGGGGACCACTGGGGCGCGCGGCGCGCGCCGAGGATCGCCAGAAGCCCTGACAGGGCGAAGATCGCCAGCGTCGACGCGGCAGTCGCCCAGTCGGCGCCAGGCAGCCTGTGCCAGACCCAGTCGTCCACGCGCAGGGGGAGCTGCCCCCAGGCCGCGTACGCCACGAGGCCCCCAGTCAGAGCCCCCATTGAGGCGACCACGAGGACCGCCGATCGGCCGGAGACATGACTCATCGCCTCACCGTCGCGCGATTCTGCTTTTCAAAGAACTGCCGAGCCGGGTCCATTGCCCAACTCCTTCGCGGGCGCTTGACCCATGCGGCGCGTGTAGCGCCGCCCCTCACAACGCCAGCAGTATAGCATCCCCACGTATTGGAGTCAACGCGCAATCGCCCCGCCAGCAGACCCCCGATGCATGAGTATCGTGTAGCCACGCGCTAATCGGTCTATAAAATTGCAGAATATACACTTACGAGCATATTAACATACCCATCCTCATCAGGCCAGCCGTCCGGCTCAGCCGATGTGTTATTGATCTCGGCGACTGGTCTGCCATAGTCGAAACAGACAGGGGCGAAGCAGGCCCAGGTGGCTGCGCGCCACGTTCTGCAACAGGAAGGGGTTACCGACGCGTGCATCGTCGCACGGAGTGGTTGTGCTCGGCGTCGGGCAGGAGTTGATGACCGACGACGGCATAGGCCCCGCAGTGGTTCGGCGCCTGCGGGACGATCGGTTGGGCCGGGGTGTGCTGGCGATAGACGCCGGCACTGCGTTGCCGGACGCGCTGGACCTTGTGCCTCCGGGGGCCGATGTGGTGGTGATTGATGTAGTGTCGGGCGGCGGCGCGCCAGGCACTGTGTACCGCAGCGCGCTCGGCGATCTGGGGGCGCAGCGGGGGATGACGCTCTAGGAACCGCCGCTGCCCGAGGCATTCGCGTTGGCGCGTCTGGCGGGGGCATCGCTCGGCACCGTGGTGATGATAGGAGCGGAGCCGGCGGAGAGAGTGGCGCCCGCCGCGCAACTCTCGCCCGCTCTTGCGCAACGCCTGCCCGCGATCGTAGAGGCCGTGCGGCCGAAATCGAGCGGCTGTCGGGCTTGACTCGCGCGCGATGACCGCTATAATGCGCTGAACAAGATACATGTCCCCAGACATTCCGGTGAGCCGCCGAGGAATCGACTCTGCCGGAGTCGACGCCGAGCAGAGCAGGGAAGACGCGCCTGCGCCGGCGTCGCCAGGATAAGGAGGTCTCCACTCTTGGCAATCGCAACCGCCACTCCCGAGATCGTGGTCGAGCACTGCGCGACGTGCAGCGCCGCGTGCCCCGTCCGTACCGACACGCGGGCGTACGTGGACCTCATCGCCCGCGGGCGGTACGAGGAGGCGTTCGAGAAGATTCGCGAGTTCAACCCCTTTCCTTCCGTGTGCAGCCTGGTGTGCCACCATCCCTGCGAGCAGGCCTGCCGCCGGCAGGACGTGGATGACCCTGTGGCCCTGCGCAACCTCAAGCGGTTCGCGGCCGAGCGTGCGCTCGAGTACCGTCTGAGCAAGCGTCGCAAGGCGCCCATCACGAAGCCCCAGACCATCGGCATCGTGGGCGCAGGCCCTGCGGGGTTGACCGTGGCCAGGGACTGCATTCAGCAGGGCTACGCGGTGACGGTCTACGACGCCAACCCCCAGCCGGGCGGCCTGCTGGCCTGCGCGATCCCCAAGTACCGCCTGCCCGAGGCGGTCCTGCGACAGGATACGGACGATCTGCTGGCCCTCGGCATTGAGGTGAAGAGCGGGGTGCGCGTGGGCGCCGACGTGTCGCTGGCCGACCTCCGCCAGCGCCACCAGGCGGTGGCCCTGGCCGTGGGCCTCTCCGAGAGCCGCGGCCTGCCGCTCGAGAACGGCAATCACCCCGACGTGGTGCTCGCCCTGCCGTTCCTGGCCGCCGCGGCCCTGGGCAAGCCGATGCCCGTGCGCGACCACGTGCTGGTCATCGGCGGCGGCAATGTGGCGGTGGACGTCGCCCGAACCGCCGTGCGCCTCGGCGCCAAGACCGTCAGGATGGTGTGCCTGGAGAACGAGGAGGAGCTGCCCGCGTGGGACTGGGAGTGCCACGAGGCCCTCGAGGAGGGCATCTCGTTCGTCTACCGGCGCGGCCCGACCAAGGTGGTGGTCGAGAACGGCCGGATCGCCGGCCTGGTGGTGCGCGAGGTGGCTCGCGTGTTCGACGAGCACAAACGCTTCAGCCCCACCTACTATGACGACCGGGTGAGCGTGCTTGATGGGCAGATGGTGATCCTGGCCATCGGCCAGAAGTCGAACCTCGACCTGGTGAAGGGCACCGACGTTCAGCTCACCGACCGCGGCCTCCTGGTCTTCGACAGAGCCACGATGGCGACCTCGGCCAAGGGCGTGTTCGCCTGCGGCGAGGTGGTGACGGGCCCGGGAGCGGCCATCGAGGCCGTGGCCAGCGGCCACCGCGCGGCGACGGCGATGATGCAGTACCTCGCCACCGGAGAGGTGAGGCCGATCGAGGAAGCCACGCAGCCCGAGAAGGTGGGCGACCTGCCCAAAGAGGTCCTGCCCAAGATCCGCCGTATCGAGCGCCTGGCCATGCCCACCATCGCGGCAGAGGAGCGGAAGAAGAGCTTCATGCAGTTCGAGCTCGGCTACTCGGAGCGCGAGGCGCTCATGGAGGCCCGCCGCTGCCTGTCCTGCGTGGCCGGCGCGACGGTGGACAAGAACAAGTGCGCCGCCTGCCTCACCTGCCTGCGCGTGTGCCCGTTCGGCGTGCCGGCGGTGGACGACGTGGCGGTGATGGCCTCGGAGATGTGCCAGTCGTGCGGCCTGTGCGCGCCCGAGTGCCCCGGCCTCGCCATCAGCATCCGCCGGTTCGCCGTCGGCGATATCCGGCATCGCATCGTCCAACTCGTCCAGGGCGCAGGCCGCCCCATCCGCCGCGTGGAGATCGTGTGCTCGCAGGACGCCGCGTCGCGCGAGGCCCTGCTCGATCGCATCGAGGAGAGCAACGGCGACCCGACCGCGATCGTGCCCGTGAGCTGCGCCGCACGGGTGGAGGAGGTGGACATGATGAAGCCCTTCGAGCTGGGCGTGCAGGCCGTGGTGGTGAGGCGCTGCGAGAAGTGCCGCTACCCCGGCGCGGACGATCGGCTGGCGAAGCGCGTGAATCGCACCAAGGGCATCCTCGACGCCGCAGGCGTCGGTGGCGGCAAACTGAGCCTCGTGTAGGCATTCTCTCTCAAGGAGCGCGTAGCATGATTGTGGCAGCGAGCAAGCCGCTCGACGAGGTGTTCGGCTTCATCCAGAACTGCCAGAAGGTCCTGGTCCTCGGCTGCGCCGAGTGCGTGGCTGTGTGCCAGGTGGGCGGCGAGAAGGAGGTGGGCGTGCTCGCCCAGGCCCTCCGCCTCAAGGCCCAGACCAGCGGCAAGCAGATTGAGTTCCTCGAAAACACCGTCCGCCGCCAGTGCGAGACCGAGTTCGTCGCCCCCATCCTCGAGAAGCTCGACGGCGTGCAGGCCATCGTCTCCATCGCCTGCGGTGTGGGCGTGAACTTCCTGTCGGACCAGGGGCCGGCCATCCCGGTGTTTCCCGGCGTGAACACCACGTTCATGGGCGCCACGGTGCAGCATGGCGAGTGGGCCGAGCGGTGCGCCGGCTGCGGCCAGTGCATCCTGGACCTCACGGGCGGCATCTGCCCCGTCGCGCGCTGCGCCAAGACCATCCTCAACGGCCCCTGCGGCGGCACCAAGGACGGCAAGTGCGAGATCAGCCGGCCCGAGGCCCCCGTGGACTGCGCCTGGTACCTGATCGTCGAGCGCTGCAAGAAGCTGGGCACGCTCGACCGCCTCAAGGCCGTGGTGGCCGCGAAGGACTGGTCCAAGGCCCGCGACGGCGGCCCACGCCGCATGGTGCGGCCCGACTTGCTGATCGCCAAGGAAGCTCAGGCCTGAACCCCACGGAAGCCATCGCCCTCGCGATTCAAGGAGAAACCGGTGAAAAGCGGCAGCAATCTGGAACGAGTTCTCGCGGCGGGGCACTTCGCGTTGACGGCCGAACTGGGCCCGCCCATGAGCGCCGACGCGAATGAAGTGCGGCACAAGATGAAGCTCCTGCGCGGCTCGGCCGACGCCTATAACATCACCGACTGCCAGACGGCCGTCGTGCGCTTGTCGTCCATCGCCAGCGCGATCATGCTGATCCAGGACGGCATGGAGCCGGTCATGCAGATGACCACGCGCGACCGCAACCGCATCGCCATCCAGGCCGACATCCTGGGCGCGGCCGCCTTCGGCATCAAGAACTGCCTGTGCATCGCGGGCGACCACCAGTCGTTCAGCGCCGCCGGCCGCCTCAAGGGCCACCCGGGCGCCAAGAACGTCTACGACGTTGACTCCATCCAACTCATCGCAATCCTCAAGAAGATGCGCGACGAGGCGCTTCAGGAAGGCGGCGACCCGCTCACCGTGCCGCCCAAGCTCTTCATCGGCGCCGCCTGGACCCCGATGGGCGATCCGATGGACTTTCGGGTGCTGCGCCTGGCCAAGAAGGTGGCGGCGGGGGCCGACTTCATCCAGACGCAGGGCGTCTACGACGTCGAGCTCTTCGCCAAGCAGATGAAGGAGGCCCGCAACCTGGGCCTGCACGAGAAGACGGCCATCCTGGCCGGCATCATCGTGCCCAAGAACGCCGGCATGCTCCGCTACATGAACTCCTCGGTCGCCGGCGTCAAGGTGCCCGAAGCGCTCATCGCGCGCTTCCCCAAGCCGCCGAAGAAGGACGCCTCGAAGGAAGAGAAGAAGGCGGCCGCCGCCGAGGCCGAGCGCATCGGCAAGCAGATCGCCGTCGAACTCATCCAGCAGTGCCGCGAAATCGAGGGCGTGCGCGGCGTGCACCTCCAGGCCATCGAGTGGGAGAGCGCTGTGCCGGAGATCGTCAAGGCCGCCGGGCTTCTGCCGAGACCCGTCGTGCCCGCCGAGCCCGCGCAGGCCTGACCCGCCCCACGATCGCAGAACGCAAGACGGCTCCCGGGCATCGCGTGTGCCCGGGAGCCGTCGCTGTTCCCGCCCGCGCACCGTCGCGCGCTCAGTCGCCCTTGAGGAACTCGCCGACTTCCTGTTGGGCCTGGGACGGCGGCTTGGGCGCCGCGGGGGCCTTGACGGTGCGGATCACGGTCTTGATCGGCTTCTCGCCCGGGAGGCGAATCGCCACGTCGTAGCGCGCCGTCATGTCCTCATCCTTGAGGATCTCGCCGGCGAGTATCTTCTTGCGGTGCTCGGCGTAGACGGCGTTGATGCGCGAGACGCGCTCCTCGGACTTCTCCTTGACCTTCTTCTCCTCGGCGCGGATGGTGGCCTTGAGCTTGCTGGCGGCCGACTTGGCCACCTCGTAGTCGCGCTGGTCCTGAGCCAGGTTGTCGTAGCGCTCGAGCCGCTCGCGCTCGCTCATCTGCTGCCGGCCGCTCGAGCCCGACACCGATGTGCCGCCGGTCCGCGTGGACGCCTCCTCGCGACGCTGGAGCTTGTTCACGATGGTCCGCTCCAGGCGCTTGAGGTCGTTCACCGTCTGCCGCACCCTGTCCATGTACTTCGTCTTAACCGCCTCATACGCATCGTCTTTCATCTGCTCAGCGGTCTCCGCGTAGCCCTTGGCGAGTTCGCGGTTCCTGAGAAGCGCCTGCTTCTGCTCGTCGGTGAGCTGGGACTTCTCTTCCTCTTTCTGCTCGGCCTCCTGCTTCTCGGCGCCCTTGAGCGCCTCGACGGTGGTCGCATCGTCGAGGGTGATCGCCTCGATCTTGTCGCGAGGAACGGAACGCAGGCCGCCCGGGGAGTCGAACATCGCCGACACCAGCTTGCCCTCGAGCTTCGCCCCGCTGCGAACCTCGAGCACATCGTTGCCGTCCTTCGACAGAGTGATGGCGACGACCTCTTCGCGCGGGTAGATGTTCTGAATGTCCTTGACGAGGATGGTGACGAGTTGCACCGTGCCGCGGAGGTCGCCGCCCATCCGCATCTTCAGAATGTCCGCATCCGCCCCCTGGCCGAGCCATGCCAGAATGCACCCGAGCAGGACCGTCTTGCGCATCGCACTCGCTCCTCATAGCCCCTCGTGCAGGAACCATCGCTTCCCCGTTCGGTAGTTTAGCAGGAAGGCAGGGGGGACTTCAAGAGGAAGGGCCGGGTTCACGTGTGAAGGGTCAGCGCGCCGATGAGGTCGGCGATTCGGGCCACGCCCTGCCCCTCGAGGATACCGGCCAGCTCGGCCACCAGGCGGCGGCAGGCGGCGGCCTCGCGCAGCAACAGCGTACCCACGAAGCAGGCCGAGGCGCCTGCGAGGACGAACTCCAGGAGGTCGGCCCCGGTCATGATCCCGCCGCCGCCCAGGAGCGGCACGCCCGTGGCTCGAACCGCCTGCCAGGTCTCGTGCACCTTGAGCAGGGCGAGCGGCTTGATGGCAGGGCCGGAGAGGCCGCCGAAGTTGGCGCCGAGCACGGGCTGGCGGCTCCGCACGTCAATCGCCAGGGCGCGGAAGGTGTTCGACACGCTCAGGGCGTTGGCCCCCGCCTCGACGCACGCGCGGGCGATGGGCGCAATGTCGGTGACGTTCGGCGTGAGCTTGGCGATGACCGGCTTGTCGGTGACACCGCGCACGGCGGCGACCACGGCGGCGGCGCCCTCGGGGTCTATGCCGAAGAGCAGCCCGCCCTTCTTGACGTTGGGGCAGGAGATGTTCACCTCGATGGCCCGCACCACCGGCGAGGCGCACAGGCGCTCGGCCGTGGCCGCGTAGTCGTTGGGCGTGTTGCCGGCCGCGTTGGCAATGACCACCGTGTCGGCCTCGGCCAGGCGCGGCAGGTAGTCGCGCACCACCACGTCCACGCCGGGGTTCTCGAGCCCGATCGAGTTGATGAGGCCGGCCCCGCCCGCGGCCTCCACCACGCGCGGCGTGGGATTGCCCAGGCGTGGCTCGCGGGTGGTGGACTTGAGGATGATGGCGCCCAGGAGCCCGGACGAGAAGCCCTCGATCCGGTCAAGCTCCTCGCCCCAGCCGCACGTGCCCGAGGCCGCGACCAGAGGGTTCCGAAGCCTCAGGCCGGCGAAGTCCACGCCCAGATCGACACCACGTGACACCACCCTGTCTCCTAACCGGGCTGTTCGCTCCACGCCACTTCCTCGGCATCGAGCACCGGCCCATCCACGCACAGCTTCTTGTGGCCGGGCGAACCGTCCGGCAGGACGACGCTCACCACGCACGAGTTGCACACGCCCATGCCGCAGGCCATGTGCTCCTCCATGGCCACCTGGCAGGGGGCGCGGTGCTCTCGCGCCAGTTCGGCCACGCGGCGCAGCATGGCCCACGGGCCGCAGGCGTAGATGTGCGTGTTGGCGGGCGCCTTCTTGCGGAGGAATGCGGCCAGGAGGTCGGTCACGAAGCCGCCGTAGACCTTGCCGCCGCTCTCGGCCGCCAGCGCCACCACGACGCCCAGGGCCTCGAGCTCGGCCGAGGTGAGGCACACCCCGGGCAGAGCGTCGAGGAACGAGGCTCCGCGTGTGGATGCGGGCGTGGTTCTGACGGGCAGGGTCTCGACGCTCTGCGCGCCGATGAAGGCGTAGGTCGGGTGGCCATTGCCGCGCAGGTCCCGGGCGAGGAGGCCCAGGCTCGCCCAGCCGCAGCCGCCGGCCACCAGGGCCGCTGCGCCGCCCGCGGGCGGAGGGCGAAACGAGTTGCCCAGCGGCCCGAGAAGCTTCACCATCGAGCCTTCGGGCAGCTCGACGAGGCGGCGCGTGCCGTCGCCCACCACCTTCACCAGCACGGCGAGGGCCTCCGCGCCGTTGGCGGCGCCCGCGGCGGCGTGCCGCCGGTAGATGCTGAAGGGACGGCGCAGGAGAAAGGAGCGCGCCGGGCGCCACCCCTGTTCGCCGTCGAGGATGCGGTAGCCGTAGTCGGGCGAGGGCAGGAGCACGTTGACGAACTGCCCAGGCCGCGCGGCAGCGGCAATGCGCGGGGCGCGAAAGCTCAGCTCGAACGTGTCGGCCGACACCTGGGTGCGGGCGACGATCGGGGCGGCCTCGTCGAAGACGCGCGCCGTTGCGAGAGCCTGACCCATGCGCCACCCATGGCCTTCCACTTGCTGACGCCTCGTGCCTGCTGGCGACTGCCCGCTGTCTTCAACCGCTCAGCTTAGCGGCTTCGACGACGTTGCGCAGCAGCAGCGCGGTGGTCATCGGCCCCACGCCGCCGGGCACGGGCGTGATCCAGCCGGCCACTTCCTTCGCGGCCTCAAAGTCCACATCGCCGCACGTCACCATGTCCGGCTTGCCCTTCGCATTCAACACGGGCTCGCCGTTCGCGTCCAGGGCCTTGGGCAGGCGGTTGATCGCCACGTCGATCACCACGGCGCCGGGCTTGATCATGTCGGCCTTGATGAGCGCGCTGAGGTCGGGCAGCGGCGGCTTCTTGGCCTTCGAGGGGTCCTTCTGCCACTTCTTGAGGCGCGCCGAGTAGCTGTTCCACACCCCCTGTGGCTTGCCGGTGGCGACGACCAGGATGTCGGCCTGGCGGGTGATCTCGGCGAGGTTGGCCGTGGCAATGTGCGCGCACGACACCGTGCAGAAGTGCGCCAGCAGCAGCAACACCACCGGCTTGCCGACGATCTCGCTGTGGCCCACCACCACAGCGTGCTTGCCGTAGAGGTCAATGCCCGTAGAGCGGATCAGCTCGACCGAGCCGACGGCGGTGCAGGGCGCAGGGGCGGGCATGTTCCAGGTGAGCGAGGACTTGAGCCACTCGTCGTAGTTGTCGGGCGTGCCGCGCCGAGCGAGCGCTGGCTGGCTGCACGCGAGCACCACGCGCCCCAGGTTGGCCGGGCACATGCCCTCGGCGTCCTTCGTCGGGCTGATCTGCTCCTGGAGCAGCCGGGAGTCGCACCCCTCGGGCAGCGGCATCTGGATGATGATGCCGGTGACGTCCCTCATCGCGTTCAGTTCGGCGATGCGCTGGGCGAGCTGCGCCTGCGTGCTGGTGAGCGGCTGCTCGTCCACATCGTAGCGGATGCCGATCTCCTCGCAGCTCTTCTTCTGGCTGGCCACGTAGATGCGCGAGCCCGCGTTGTCGTTGGCCTGGAGCGCCACGAGGTGCGGGGCCTTGCCAACGGCCTTGAGCTGCTCGACCTCCTTGGCCAGCCGCTCCTTGAGCTTCGCGGCAATGGCTTCGCCGTCAATGATCACGCCTGCCATGCGTCGGTCTCCTTCCAGTGGCCTCAGGAATGACCCCGACCGGGGGGGACTCGTCGTCCCCTATGATAGCAGCGCCGCTGCGCATTGCAAGCGGGGTCTCTGCCAGACGTACGCAACGCGGCCGGCGCCTACGGTGCAAGCGCCGGCCACGCGATGGAACCGCTATCGGGTGCTGCCGGAGTCAGGCGTCAGGCTCCGGCCCGACGCCGCTTCAGTGTCCGCTTGAGCCGCGGGACGGCCAGGAGGCCGAATCCCATCACGGCGCCCACGAGTGCGATGTCGCCGGGATTGCCCGTGATCGCGCCGGCCATGGTGACGGCCGGGGTGAGGGCCACGCGGGTGGCGGCCCGCGCCCATGGCCGCTCGGCAATCCAGTGGGCCAGCGGCGGGCTGGCGGCATAGTAGAGCGACACGAAGCCACGCCCGACCGGGCTCTGAAGCAGGCATTCGTCGCGGAACGCGCGCAGTGTGCTCACGTTCGCCGCCCAGGCGGTGCCGTAGGCTGCGGTGGCGACAAAGCAGTCGTGATCGTGATGGCGGTGGCGCGGATACCAACCGTCTCCACCCCCCCAGCCGCCCTTCTTTCCCGTGGGGTAGAGCCAGCCGGCGCTGTTGCACTCGTTGCAGGCCTTCCAGCGGTTGTTGTCCCACTTCCAGCCCGTGCCGTTACACTTGTGGCAGCGGACTGCCCCGGGCACGAAAGTGCCAGTAGGCGGCGGCGGGGGACCGGCGGGTGGCGGCGCGGCCAGCGCCGTCACGCAGAAGCCTGACATTGCGAAAAGGCACCCAACCAGCACTCGTCCAATCATTGGCTCATCTCCTCTGCGTCTGAGGTGCCCAAGTGCGTGTATCCTCTACCGACACCGATACCATGCAGGGTGCCCACTGTCAAGCGCGTTCCCGATGGCTCAGCCGATCAGGGCCCGAACGTTGCCCTCAGTGACGGGCGCGATGACGCCCCGCTCGGTGATGATGCCCGCGATCAGGCGGGCGGGGGTGACGTCGAAGGCGGGATTGTAGACTGCCACGCCGTCAGGCGCGGTCTGCCGGCCGAAGCCATGGGTGACTTCCTCGGGCCGCCGCTCCTCGATGGGAATGCTCTCACCGCTGGGCAGCGAGAGGTCGAAGGTCGAGACAGGCGCGGCCACGTAGAACGGCACGCCGTGCTCCTTCGCCAGGATGGCCACGCCGTACGTCCCGATCTTGTTCGCCGTGTCGCCGTTGGCGGCGATGCGGTCGGCGCCCACCACCACCAGGTCCACCTTGCCCTGGCGCATCACGACGGCGGCCATGTTGTCGCAGATGACCGTGACCGGGATGCCCGACTGGAGGAGTTCCCAGGCAGTGAGGCGCGCGCCCTGGAGCAGGGGCCGCGTCTCGTCGGCGAACACGCGGAAGCGCTTGCCCTGCTCGTGTGCGGCGAACATCACGGCCAGCGCCGTGCCATAATCGGCCGTGGCCAGGCCGCCGGCGTTGCAGTGGGTGAGCACGCCGCCACCGTCCTTCACGAGATGCGCGCCATTGCGGCCGATGGCGCGGCAGATCGCCTTGTCTTCCTCGGCGATGGCCAGGGCCTCGTCGAGCAGGCGGCGCTTGAGCTGGGGGATGGGCATGGCGCGGTTCTCGGCGGCCACGCGCTTCATGCGTTCGAGCGCCCAGAAAAGGTTCACGGCCGTGGGACGCGAGGTGGCCAGGTAGTCGGTCGCCTTGTGCAGGTCGGCCTCGAAAGCGGCGTAGCTGTTGGCCCGCGACCCCTGGATGCCCAGGACCGTGCCGAAGGCGGCGGCCACGCCGATGGCCGGCGCGCCGCGCACGCGCAGCACCTTGATCGCCTCCCACATCGCCTCGATCGTGCGGCACTCGATCTGTTTGAACTTCATGGGCAGCAGCGTCTGGTCGATCAGGCGCGCGCAGCCATCCACACCGCCGAGCCATTCAATCGTGGGAACGGGCATGGGAGGTTTCCTGGTGCTCGGTGTTCGGCGAACAGGGCTATCGTAGCGTCAGACGCGTTGTTTGTCGAATGGGCCTAGCGGTACTGGTAACCAAGGTGGCTTCGGGCCTCCCCCGCCAGCATCACACCGGCCATCGCGGCGGGGCCCCATAGCGTGGCCTCGCGAAGGGCGGCGGCAACGAGTGAGACGATGGGGACGACCTTGAACAGCGTGAAGGTAAGAGCGAGGTAGAACCAGGGCAGTTCGCGCGTGAGGAGGGTCGCCCGGGCCGCGCTGCGCCGGGTCACGCACGTGTAAATGCCCGAAGCCACCAGCGCAACGCCCGCCACGGCCGCGCCCCACACAGGCAGTTGCTCTCTGGCCAGCCACACGAGCACCAGCGCCATCGCCAACGACGCGGCGATGGCGGCCCAGGCCAGCGTGGCGCGCGCCCGGGCGATCCCCACACGCACGGCGAACGTGGCGCCCCCCTGCCGCAGATCGGCCTCATAGTCCACCACCTGGTGGAAGTGCAGGTGGACCCACTTGTCGAGGAACACGGCAGGCGCCGCAAGCCCCAGAACCGACGCCGGCCCGCCCAGCCACGCCCAGGGCAGCACGGCGCAGGCGATGGCCACCGACGCTGCGCACGCGAACGGGCCGAGCAGTCCCCGCTCCTTGAGCCGCAGCGGCGGCGCCGAGTAAGCCACGCCCAACGCCACCGCGCCGGTGTAGCCGGCCAATGCAAGCGTCCCCGCCCCCCACAGAACGATCGGCGCGATGCCCAGCCCCATCAGCCCCGCGACCATGCGGCCTCCCACAGCGGGCGGGAGGGTGAGGATCCACCGATCCTTGCCCGCCGCCAGGTCCTCGGCGCGGTCCGCCAGGTCATTCGCCAGCGTGCCTGACAGGCTCCAGCAGGCCACCGATGCGAACGTGAGCAGGCAGACGCCCCACGCAGAGCCCAGTTCGCGGGGCGGAAGTGCGGAGACGAACATGGCCAGTGGGAGCCAGAGCGGGTTGGCCTTCGCGATCCCTCGGCGGCCCCACAGGCTCTCGCGGCACGCGCGCAGCCACAGGGGCGTGGAGGCAGGCGGGGGCATCGGCTCAGCCCCTCCCGGGCTCGGCGGCCCGGCGCAAGGGGCACGAGGGGTCGGGGGCATCGAGCCGCCCCGTGAGCGCAAGGGCCATCGCGCGGCATCCCGAGCCGCAGCGGGTCACGTGCTCGCAGTCGGCGCAGGCCCCGTGCTCCCACGGCCGCCGCATCATGTGGGCGATCGGCGAGTCGCGGAAGACCGCGCCCAAGTCGTCCCGCAGCACGTTGCCCAGGGTGGTCGCGGGCGTGTCCAGGCACAGGCAGGGGGTCACGCGGCCCGAAGGCTGCACGGCCATCGAGGCCCGGCACGCCCGGCAGCCGAGGTGCGAGAACTCGATGCGGCCGCTGAACTGCTGCACGATGGGATGATGCTCGGCCCAGGGCACACGGGTCTCCACCAGCCAATGATCGGGCAGCGACAGGAAGTGTTCGAAGACGGGGCCGAGCTTCGCGAACACATCCGCGTCGGGCGGGAACGTGTCGGCCGACCGCCCCACGGGCAGCGGCAGCATGAGGCCGATGGTGCGCCAGTCCTCGGCCGCCGCGAGGTCGAGGATGTCCGGGATGCCCCCCAGCGTGGCGGGCATCAGGCGCACGGCGAGGGTCGTGTGGAAGCCGTGGTCGCGCACCCGGCGCAAAGCGCCCACGGCCTCCGCCGCCGCCTCGGGGCGCGTGCCGTGAACCCGGCCGTAGACCGCCGGATCAAGCGAGTCCAGGTTGATCATGAACGACGCGGTCATCGTCTCTTCGCGCAGGCGGCGCAGCAGTTCGTCGGTCAGCAGGCTGCCGTTCGACGCGATGCGCGCCGTGATGCCCAGGTCGGCCATGTACCGCAAGAGGTCAAGAAGATCGGGGCGCAGGAACGGCTCGCCGCCGGAGAGGATCAGGCTCCTGATCCCCAGGTCATGCACCCGGCGGATGAACTCCCGGGCCTCGGCAGTCGTCATCTCGGCGGGCTCGGCCGCCCCCGCGTTCGAGAAGCACACGCGGCAGCGGAAATTGCACGCATAGGTCACGTTCCAGAACAGCGAGCGCAGCGGCGAGGGCGCCATCCAGTCGCCCGCATCGCGGTGTCCCGGCTTGAGCTTCAGCTTGATGTCGAGCATCGGCCCTCCGGTGCGTTGCGTTCGCGCTACCCGCGGCGGGGCTTGAGGAACTCGGCGGCCAGATCGCCGCGCATCTTGACGAGATACTCGACGAGCGAGCCGCAGGCCGAAATGGTCGCGGCCCAGGCCAGGAACCAGGTGGCCTGCCACGCCATGTCGGCCAGGGCGATGGGCACGAGGAGATAGAGCATGAACGTCTTGAGCTTGCCGAACATGGCGATGGGCAGCGGCTTGCCGTGCTCGGCCGCGACCACGCGCAGGAACAGCACGATCAGCTCGCGCGACGTGATGAGCCACGCGGCCCACACGGGCGAGCGGCCCATCGCGCCCAGCACGATGAGCATCGTGCACAGGAACACCTTGTCGCCCGTCATGTCGAGCAGCGCGCCCAGGGGCTTCGCATCGCCGGCGCGGCGGGCCAGCGGGCCGTCCACGAAATCGCTCACGCCGACCAGGATTGCCAGCGCCACGGCGGCCGGCTGAGTCTCCTCCCGCCAGGCCAGCGCCGCCACCACGGGCGTGAGCACGTAGCGCGAGATAGAGAGGGCATTGTGCAGAGGCAGCATTCGCTGTTCCTGGTCTCACGCGGTCTCGGCTTGCTTCTCCGACTGGAGCACGAGCGTGACCGGGCCGTCGTTGACGAGCTCCACATCCATCATTGCGCCGAAGACGCCGGTCTCGACGCGGTAGCCGTGCTGGCGGAGGCGGCCGCAGAAGTAATCGTAGAGCCGCGTCGCCTCGACGGGGTCGGCGGCCCTCTCGAAGCTGGGGCGGCGGCCCTTGCGGCAGTCGCCGCACAGCGTGAACTGCGACACCACGAGCATCTCGCCGCCCACGTCGCTCGCCGCGAGATTCATCTTCCCCTGGGCGTCGGCGAAGATGCGCAGCCCTGCGGCCTTCGCGGCCAGGAAGTCGGCGTCGCGGTCCGTATCGCCCCGGGCCACGCCCAGCAGAATGAGCAGGCCGCGGCCGATCTGGCCCGTCACGCGGCCCTCCACCGTCACCGACGCATGACTCACCCGTTGCACGACCGCAATCACGGGCTCCGCATCTCCAATCAAGCCGAAGCAAATGACCCCCCGCCCGCCATCATGCACTGCTGCGTCGCCGCGTGTCAAGCGAGCATTGCGGACATCGTGTACACAGGCAGCGTGCACCGATCCCTCAAGGACCATTGTCGCCCCTCAGCCGCTCCGCTCGCCCCCACTGCCGGCGGCGCCTTGACCGACACAACGCGCCCGGGTAGGATTGCCCGCGCGCTCCACAAGCGGCGTGCGGCCCGTTCCGAGGTCGCTTGTGAACCGGCCGAGCGCCCATGCGCCCGACACGAAGTCAAGACCGCGAGGTACGCCCATGCTACACCCCCGCTCGATAGCGCGCTTCGCCGCGTGCCTGCTGGGCCTCCACGCCGTTGCGAGCGCCGCCGCGCTCGTCGACCCGCAGGCGCTCTACTCCGCTCTCCGCTCGGATGCCGAGCGGGTGCTTCAGCGCTACTCGCCCGAGCGCGTCGAGAAGCCCCCCGAGTGGGCCAAACGCCAGGATGCGCCCTCGGCCAGAGTCGCCGTGCTCGCCGACGTTCACTACGACGACACGGGCCGCCGCGACTGGACCCAACACACGCGCCCCAGCCTTCTCAAGGCGGTGCGCTACCTCAACGACTCGGTGAAGCCTGACCGCGTGGTGATCCTCGGCGACCTCGTCGCCTCGGGGCGCGTCGAGCAGCTCCGGCGCGTCAAGGAGCTGCTTGATACGGAATCCAAGGCCCCCTGCTCCGCCGTGTGGGGCAACCACGATGGGCAGCACTTCGAGAGCGTCTTCGGCCCCGCCAGCTACAGCCTCGCCGTCGGCGGCCTGCGCCTGGTCGCCGTCCAGATCGCCTACAACCTGTGGGACTCCGGCTGGGGCACCTGCGAGCGCGTCGAGTGGCTGGCCCGGGAGTTCGCCGCTCACGGCCGGGAGCCGACCCTGCTCCTCGTCCACAACCCTGTCGTGCTGCCCACCTTCGCCAACAGTGCCGCCGTCTTGCGGGTCGTCGAGGCGCAGCCGCAGGTGCTGGGCGTTCTGGCCGGCCATATGCACGTGGACTACGAGATCCGCCAGACCAAGGCCCATTTCGGCCTGCCCATGTTCGGCCGGCCGCCTCACGCCTTCAAGGTCCTCCACGTCCACCCCGACGCCATCCTCATCTTCACATGTGAAGAGAAGGACGGCGCTTACACACAGGCCCCAATCTACCAGAAGATTGACATCCCGCCCGCCGTCCGACCCGCCGACGTCCCGTGACGCCCTGCCCAGAGCGAGAGAATAGTTCGAAAAGTTCGAAAGTTCGAAAAGTTCGGGGGACACCTCTTAAGTTCAAGTTCAAGTTCGGGGGACACCTTACTTATCTCCCGCGTGATATCACGTGGGACTGACGAGACCGCCCCCATGAACCGGGAACTCTGGGAGAGTCTGGGACACTTAGAACATGTTGTGGTTTGCCCAGCCGCCAGCCACAACCCATAGTGCCTGTTCGTTCGCGCCGCGCCCGCAGGGCGGTCGCGGGCGCTCAGGTGAGGCCGAGGCGCTGACGGATGTCGCGCGAGGTCTGGACAACCTGGGCCGCCATGTTGGCCTTGTGGTCGGCGAGCTTCTGGCGCAGGTCGGGGTCCTTACGGGCGAGGATCTGGGCAGCAAGGATGGCGGCGTTGATGGCGCCGCTCTTGCCGGTGCCCATGGTGGCGACGGGAACCCCCTGAGGCATCTGAACCATGGAGAGGAGGGAGTCGAGGCCGCCCGCGAGCCCGGTTTCCATGGGGCAGCCGATGACGGGGAGGAGGGTTTTGGAGGCGACGACGCCGGCGAGGTGGGCCGACTTGCCTGCCGCGGCGATGATGACTTCGATGCCCTGGGCCTCGGCCCCGGCAGCGAGATCGGCCACGGCGTCGGGCGACCGGTGGGCGGAGAGGACGTGAAGGTCATAGGGGATGCCGAACCTGGCGAGTTGCTCGAGGGCGGCGGTCATGGTGGCGAGATCGGCCTCGCTGCCCATCACAACGGCGACTTTGCGGGTGGCCATGGCGTTCTCCTTCCGAATCGGCGGGGGCTGCGGGGCGAACTATAGCAGATTGCCCGCGGCGGCGCAAGGTAGAGTATGGCCCCTGATCCTGGTAGCGTGCGCATCTCGCGGCGCTCGACCCTCCCCCTGGCCCCTCCCTTCAAGGGAGGGGAGTGCCCGACCGCTCTCCCTCTCAGGGAGAGGGTAGGGTGAGGGTAGGGCCACCAGATGAGGGCGTTACCAGGACTAGGGGCAACACTCCGCAAGGTACAAAGATTTGAATCGCGCGCGGGCGATTGGTATACTATGGCCTTGCCTTGTGACCCTGAGGAGAGAGAGAAATCATGTCCAGAGTGTGCGAGATGTGTGGGAAGACCGTGTCGTTTGGGCGCCAGATTGCGCGGCGCGGCCTGGCCAAGAGCAAGGGCGGCATCGGCCTGAAGACCACGGGAATCACGAAGCGGGTGTTCCGGCCGAACCTTCAAACCGTCCGCATCACCGACCAGGGCCGCGTGCGGCGCGCCCGCGTCTGCGCGGCGTGCATCCGCTCGGGGCGCATCCGCAAGGCTCCGTGAGCCCCTGCGCTCCGTCGCCCCCCTCTAGACACCGGAGGAGTGCCCGTGGATCAGCAGCCCGCCATCGGCGAACGCAGGGCCGAGGACATCGAGGCCGTCGAAAAGTTGGGGAAGGCGCGGGATATCCTGCTGCGCGAGATCCACAAGGTCATCGTCGGGCAGAGCGAGGCGATCGAGCACCTCCTCTGCTGCCTCTTCGCGCGCGGCCATTGCCTGATGATCGGCGTGCCTGGCCTGGCCAAGACGCTGATGATCAGCACCCTGGCGCGGGTGCTCAAGCTCAAGTTCAACCGCATCCAGTTCACGCCCGACCTGATGCCGTCCGACATCACGGGCACCGAGATCATCGAGGAGGACCACACGACGGGCAAGCGGGCCTTCCGCTTCGTGCGCGGGCCGGTCTTCGCCAACATCATCCTCGCCGACGAGATCAACCGCACGCCGCCCAAGACCCAGGCCGCCCTGCTCCAGTCCATGCAAGAGCACCAGGTCACGTGCAGCGGCGTCACCTACGACCTCGAGCCGCCCTTCTTCGTGCTCGCCACGCAGAACCCGATCGAGCAGGAGGGCACGTATCCGCTGCCCGAGGCCCAGCTCGACCGGTTCATGCTGAACGTGATCATTGACTATCCCACGCGCGACGAGGAGCGCGACATCGTGAAGACCACCACGTACGACACCGACGTGGAGATTCAGCCGGTCCTGCGCGGGAGCGACATCCTGGCCATCCAGAAGATCGTCCGCCGCGTGCCCGTCTCCGACCATGTGGTGGACTATGCGGTGAACCTCGTGCGCGCCTCGCGGCCGAAGGACCCCACCGCCCCGCAGTTCGTGAAGGATTGGCTGTCGTGGGGCGCCGGCCCCCGGGCCTGCCAGTATCTCATCCTCGGGGCCAAGGCCCGCGCCATCATCAACGGCCGCTACAACGTATCTTGCAGCGATATCCGCGCCCTCGCTGTCCCTGTCATGCGCCACCGAATGTTCACCAACTTCAACGCCGACGCCGAAGGCGTGACCTCGGTGGACATCATCAACGAGCTGCTCAAGGTCGTCCCCGAGCCCTCCGAGCCCGACTACGCCAAGAAGCCCAAGGCCGCCGCCAAGGCCTGAGATGGCAGAGCCTTCCACCGCCAGGAGCTCTCGATGCCCGACCTCACCTATGACCAGTTCAAGCAGATGGACCTCCGCGTGGGGCGCATCACCGCCATCGAGGAGCACCCCAACGCCAACAAGCTCTACGTCCTGAAGGTGGACCTGGGGGAGGGTTCCGACCGCCAGCTCGTCGCCGGCCTGAGGCCCTACTATCCCGAGAAGGCCGCGCTGCTCGGCAAGAGCATCATCGTCGTTGCCAACTTGGCGCCGGCTCTGCTCCGCGGCATCGAGAGTCGCGGCATGCTCCTCGCCGCCCAGACGCCCGACGGCGCCCGCGTCATCATTCTGACCACCGACGACGAGATGCCGCCAGGCTCGAAGGTCCTCTAGCCGGAACCCATCAGCCACCTGACACATCCACCCGCCGGCGCACTGCCGCGCGCGCATTCCCCTGCATTGCCTCGGTGCAGCCCGATCGTGTCGAGACTGCGCCCCCGGTTTCCAGCGTGCCTCCGTAGATGCGTCTAGCCGTGGGCCACCGCGGCCAGGGCTCACCGGGCCTCGGACCACAACTGGGCGTTCTTGGCGCTGACGAGGACGAGTTGGCGGCCACCCGAGGCCTGGCGGATCTGGTACTTGTACTCGTCCCACGTATCGTCCTTGCCCATCAGGTAGAGCATGCCGTTGCTGGTGTTCCAACGGCCTTCAGTCGATTTCTCGTTCTTGTCCTCGAGCCAGGTCCCACCGGCCCCGACGAGCATGTGATAGCTGTCTCTACGGGTCCAGGTGCCGTCGGGTCGGAGCGCCAACGAACTCGTGCGGTCGGCGGCCATTCGGGCGCGCGACCAGTCGGTCTCAAAGGGGGACTGGTTGGTTAGGGCGCTCGTGGAAGTGAGGTGCCAGTTGCCCACCAGCGCGGCGTCCTTCTCGCCCTCCCCAAAGCCGAAGGAGGCGAACATCTGGCGGCACTCGGCGTCGCGAACGTCGAGTCTTTCCTTGAGGCCGATAGCGACCAGAGCCACGCCATTGTCGCCGATGATCGCTACGTAGGCCTTGGCTCGAACGATGTCGCCTGCCGCGCCCTTGGCTTCCCAATGGAGCCCGGCCCCGCTGCCTTTGGCCATAGGCACCTGCTCGGCTCCGCCCACGCGCTGGAGGGCCGGCGTCAGAGTCCTCACCTGTGTGTCGAAGTACTCGGCAACCCGCGGGTCGCTGGGGCCCGTAATGTTCTCGCCGGCCACGCTCTCGCCCGTCACGAAGTACAGTTCGGTGGGCGAGCCATCCTTCTGCCCCGGGTTGGGCGGCGTGAGCTGGAGGAAGCCCTCCTGCTCTCTGATGGCCCAGCCTTCGGGGTACCAGAACGAGAAGCCGATGGCGTGGCGATAGACCTTGCCCTTCTTCGCCGTAACGATGGGCGGGGCCGCCGCAGGCTGCGCGGGCCGGGCGGGCTGTTCCGCGCCGCCCGTGAGCTCGGCCCGCTTGCGCTCGTACTCCGCGTCACTGAGGATGCCCGCCAAGTGGGCGGCCTGCAGCGCCTCGAGCTTCTTCTTGGTGGCCTCATCGAGTTGGGGCGCGGCACTCTGAAGGATCAGTGCCTTCTTCTGGGCAAACTCCTCGTCGGTCAGCACACCGGCCTTGTGGGCAGCCTCCAGAGCGTCGAGCTTCTGGCGGGTGGCAGCATCCATCTGGGGGGCTGCGGGCTTCACTTGGGCTTCGAGCGAGGCCCGCTTCCTGGCGTACTCCTCCGCACTCAGCACTCCGGCCCTGTGGGCGGCCTCAAGGGCATCCAGCTTGGCCTGGATATCGCCCGTGGGCTCGGGCGCTGCTGCCGCGCTCGAGAGGCGCAGGCTGCCGAGGCATTGGGTGAACGTGGGCGCGTACTTGTCGAACTCGGCCCCTCGAGCGCTCGTGTGCAGCGTGAGCGAGAGCTTGCCCGCCTTGACGAACGTGGTGACGACCCTGCCCGCTGCGTTGCCGCCTTCTTCGACCACGTACTCGCGGCGCACCGCGGGCAGCCCTGCGACCCGCACCTGGGCCTCCTTCTCAAGCTTCAGCCTCGAGTTCGGGGCTGCCTGGCCGAGGAAATGCTCGTAGGCGGCAGCCACCTCCCCGAGCGATGCCGTCTCAGGCACCTCGAGGGGGAGGACGATCATCCTCGCCACATCGTCGGCCGTCACAAACACGACCGATGTCCCGTCGGGCGCAGCTTGCACCTTCCACCCCTCTGGCGCATCCAGCGCGAACCGCCCCTTCGGGTCCGTGTACCCGGCCGCCAAAGCCGAAGAGGCAAAGACAGCCCACAGAACTAGGAGATTCCGCCGCTTCGAGGGGCTAACCATCGAGTGCCCTCCTTCTGCGACAGGAGAATGAACCGCAGCCCAGAGGACGGGCCGAGAAGAGACCCCGCTCAGAGCTGACACCCGTCGCCGTGAACGTCTCCCCGGGAGCCGGCCCCTTCAGGGATCCGCCGGACCGCGCACCTCCCCCATCATAGCACAGGGCGGGGCACCGTCAAGCAGGAAAGCAGGTAATCCGTGCTCCCGCGCGCGGCGCGCAATGCAACCTGCCGAGGCTCTCCGGGCGCACGGCCGAGGCCCAGGGGGCCGCTACTGTGGGAGCGCGCATCCTTCGCCTGGCCGGCGTTCGGACTTTGACTCGCCACGGGGCCTCTGGTAAGATCGCCGCACACCCGTGACCCTGAGAGGTCGTGCCATGGCTCTCCCTGATTCGCTCGGCCATTTCGGCCCCTACGGCGGCAGGTTCGTGCCCGAGACGCTCATGCCGGCCCTCCAGGAGGTCGAGGCCGCCTACCTGGCGGCGAAAGACGACGCCGCGTTCCAGAAGGAGCTGGCGTACTATCTGGCCGACTACGCGGGCCGCCCGACGCCGCTCTACTTCGCCGAGCGCCTGACGCGTCACCTGGGCGGGGCCAGGGTGTACCTGAAGCGCGAGGACCTGCTGCACACGGGCGCGCACAAGATCAACAACACGATCGGCCAGGCGCTCCTCGCCCGCCGAATGGGCAAGGGCCGCATCATCGCCGAAACGGGCGCGGGCCAGCACGGCGTGGCCAGCGCCACGGCCGCGGCGCTCTTCGGCCTCGAGTGCGTGGTCTACATGGGCGCTGTGGACATGCGCCGCCAGGCCCTCAACGTCTTCCGCATGCGGCAGATGGGCGCCGAGGTCCGCGAGGTCACGAGCGGCTCGCAGACCCTCAAGGACGCTATAAACGAGGCCATGCGCGACTGGGTGACGAACGTGCGCTCGACCCACTACTGCTTCGGCTCGGTGTCGGGCGTGCACCCGTTCCCGATGATCGTGCGCGACTTTCAGAGCGTGATCGGGCGCGAGGCGCGCGCCCAGATTCTCGAGAAGGAGGGGCGGCTGCCCGACGTGCTGGTCGCCTGCGTGGGCGGCGGCAGCAACTCGATCGGGCTGTGGCACGAATTCGTCGGCGAGCCCTCGGTGGCGCTGGTCGGCGTCGAGGCGGGCGGCCAGGGCATCACCTCGGGCCGCCACGCCGCGCGATTCGCCGAGCGCACGGTCGGCGTGCTGCACGGCTCGCGCAGCTACGTGCTCCAGGTGAACGAGGGGCAGATACGCGAGACGCACAGCGTGTCGGCCGGGCTCGACTATCCGGGTGTCGGCCCCGAGCACGGGCACCTGCACGACATCGGCCGCGCCCGTTATACGTGGGCGACCGATGAGGAGGCGCTGGCCGCGTTCCAGACGCTCAGCCGCCTCGAGGGGATCATCCCGGCGCTCGAGAGCGCCCACGCCGTGGCCGAGGCGATCAAGCTGGCCCCCACGCTCGGCCCCGACAAGCTCATGATCGTCAACCTCTCCGGCCGCGGCGACAAGGATGTGCAGACCGTGGCGGGGATTCTGGAAGCTCGTCAGCAATCGGCAGGAGGCAGTCGGCGCTAACTGTCCCTTGAGTCCCTTAGGTCCCTTTCCCATGAACCGCATTGACGCCCTCTACCAACGCCTTCGCCCGCAACGCGGCTTCGCGCTGAACGTGTATCTCTGCGCCGGCAACCCGTCTCTGGAGGCTACCGAGGCTCTGATCCTGGAGATGGAGCGGCGGGGCGTGGATGCCATCGAGCTGGGCATGCCGTTCTCTGACCCTGTGGCCGACGGCCCGGACCTCCAGCCCGCGCACGCCCGGGGCGTCGCGGCGGGCATCACGCTCGGCCACGTGCTCGGCCTGGTACGGTCGCTGCGGCGGAAGAGCCAGATACCTATCGCGCTGATGTCCTACTACAACCCGATCCATTACCGAGGCCCGGCCCGGCTGGTGGCCGAGGCAGCCGCGGCCGGCATTGACGGCCTGATCGTGCCCGACCTGCCGCCCGAGGAGGCCGCCGAGCTGATCGCCGCTGGCCGCGAGCACGACGTGAAGACCGTCTTCTTCGTCGCGCCCACCAGCACACCCGAGCGGGTGGCGCTCGTGGAACGTTCGGCCACGGGCTTCCTCTACTGCATCTCGGTTACGGGCGTCACCGGCGCCCGGAAGCAGCTCCCTCCCGAACTGGCCAGCCAGCTTCGCCGCCTGCGCCAGACCACCGACCTGCCGCTCGTCGTGGGCTTCGGGGTCTCCACGCCGGAACATGTGGCCGCGATGGTCGAGGTGGCCGATGGCTGCATCGTGGGCAGCGCGGTGGCTCGCGTCATCGAAGCCCACCTCGCCGGGCCGCTCGATGCGCTGGTGCGCGCCGCGGGCGACTACGTGCAGCCCCTCGCCCAGGCGGCCCATCGGGCCCGAGCATGATTCCCTCGCGGCCGCACCTCCCGACTGCCCGGCGCACGCTCCGGCGGCGTTCGCGCCGCACGGCGTGGCGCAAGTTGGCGTCGTGGAGGCCCGATCTGCGCTGGCTCACGGGCCGTTCGCGGCGCGCGCAACGCAACCGCTTCCTCATCCTGGCCGGCGCCGGGTTGGTCCTGCTCGTCGCGGTGATCGTGTCACTGGCCGAGCTGTCGGCGCGCGAGCACCACTGGCGCGTGCTCGCCGTGCGCTACGCCTATGCCACGGGACTGCCGCCGGGCCTGGTGGCCGGGGTGATCCGCGCCGAGAGCGCGGGCAGGCCCTCCGCCGTATCGCGCAGCGGGGCGCGCGGCCTGATGCAGCTCATGCCCGCCACGGCGGAGGAGGTCGCCAGGAAGCATGGCATCCGCTACTCCGGGCCCGACGACCTGTTCCGCCCTGATCTCAACGTGCGGCTGGGTACGCTGTACCTGGCCTGGCTGCGCAAGCGGTTCCGCGACGACCCGTGGCTCTACATTGCCGCGTACAACGCCGGCCCCGGCGCCATCGAGCGCCTGCGGCTGAGGAACCCCGAGCTGTCGTCGGAGGAACTCATTCGCCAGTGCGCGCCCGCCGAAACGCGCGCCTACGTGCCCACCGTGCTGCGCTACTGGCGGGAGGAGACGCGTTAGGCGGCCTCTCCCCTGGGCTCTTGTTGCCCACGGCGCACCTCGACCTCATCTCGGGGAGGCGAAGCCGAGACGCTTTCCCACGCCCGGCACCTGCTCGGGAATGGCCATGCCCGCGCGACTCCGGGGAGCGCGAGGGCTCACTTCCGGTCGAAGAACGGGTTCTTCCCCGTAGCGCTGAGGGGAATGGCGAAGGCGATCTGGACCTCGGGGGGCAGGAGGCCGGCCTCGATGGCAGCCTTGCCGAAGGAGAACATCATGCGATTGTCGGCGTGATGGGCCGCGGCGACGGCGGCCGCCGAGGCCAGGGCGATACCCAGGTCGCCGGCGTTGTAGGCGCAGCGGCCGCCGGCCTTGACGCAGGCCTCGCAGTTCTCGTGGCCGCAGAAGCCGCAGTGGGGGATGCCGAGCGGTCCGAACCTGGAGCCGATGAGGACGACCAGGGGCGCGGCGTCGCAGTTCGCTGCGTCGCGTGCGAAGAAGAGGGCCTTGGGGTCGGCGGCAGCGATGTCGCGCATGCGGGCGGTGATCTTGGCCTTCTCCTCGCCTCGGAGGACGGCGATGTAGAGGTTGTCCAGCCCGCGTGCCTTGGGCGCCGTGCGGGCGGCGAGGCACATGAGATCGGCCACGGTCTCCAGCGCGCGCACCTCAGGCGAGTGTTCTGCCATCGGTTTCTCCTTCGATCAGGTGGCGTGTTGCGGGATGCGTGACACGTGAGAAGAAAGGAGGAAGACCCCGCTCTCCTCTCTTCTCCTCTCCCGCGCCACGCATCGCGTACCAGGCATCAGGTGCCCGCCCTCTTCTGAATCTTTGCCCACTCATCTTTCAGCGTGACGGTGCGGTTGAAGACGGGGCGGCCGGGGGCCGAATCGGGGTCGGCGCAGAAGTAGCCCAGCCGCTCAAACTGGCAGCGGTAGCCCACGGGGGCCGCCGCCAGGGCGGGCTCGAACTGGCAACCTGCGACGACCTCCAGCGATGCGGGGTTCACGAAGTCCTTGAAGTCCGCGCCCTCGGGCAGAGCGCTCATGTCCTCGCGGGTGAACAGGTGGCTGTAGAGGCGCGCCTCGCCTGCGACGGCGTGCGCGGCCGAGACCCAGTGGAGGGTGGCCTTGACCTTGCGGCCGTCGGGCGCGTCGCCGCCGCGCGTGGCGGGGTCGTAGGTGCAGCGGAGTTCGACGACCTCGCCCGTGGCGGGGTCCTTGACGGCGCGCTCGCACTTGATGAAGTAGGCGTAACGCAGGCGCACCTCGCGGCCGGGGGCGAGGCGGTAGAACTTGGGCGGCGGGGCCTCCAGGAAGTCGTCGCGCTCGATGTACAGCACCCTCGAGAAGGGCAGGGGGCGGGTGCCGGCGGCGGGATCCTCGGGGTTGTTCACGGCGTCGAGGTGCTCGGTCTGGCCCTCGGGGTAGTTCTCGAGGACAACGCGAAGGGGGCGCAGGACGGCCATGACCCGGGGCGCGACGCGGTTGAGGTGCTCGCGTACGCAGTGCTCGAGGAGGGCCACGTCCACGAGGCTCTCGACCTTGTTGATGCCGATGCGAGCGCAGAACTCGCGGATGGCCTCGGGGGTGTAGCCGCGGCGGCGCAGGCCGGCGAGGGTGGGCAGGCGCGGGTCGTCGAAGCCGCGGACCAGGCCCTCTTTGACCAGTTGAATCAGGAGCCGCTTGCTCATCACCGTGTAGGTGAGATTCAGGCGGGCGAACTCGATCTGGCGGGGGTGGTAGATGCCCAGCTCGTCGAGGAACCAGTCGTAGAGGGGGCGGTGGTTCTCGTACGCGATATCGCACAACGAGTGGGTGATGCCTTCGATGGAGTCCTCGAGGCCGTGCGCCCAGTCGTACATGGGGTAGATGCACCACGCATCGCCGGTGCGGTGGTGGGGGGTGTGGAGGATGCGGTACATGACGGGGTCACGCAGGTTGAGGTTGGGCGAGGCCATGTCGATCTTGGCGCGGAGAGTGCGCGAGCCGTCGGGGAACTCGCCGGCGCGCATGCGGCGGAAGAGGTCGAGGTTCTCCTCGACGGTGCGCTGGCGATATGGACTGTCCTTGCCTGGTTCGGTGAGGGTGCCGCGATAGGCCGAGACCTCGTCGGCCGAGAGGTCGCACACGTAGGCCTTGCCCTTGCGAATGAGGGCCTCGGCCCACTCGTACATCTGGCCGAAGTAGTCGCTGGCGAAGCACAGGCGGTCGCCCCAGTCGGCGCCCAGCCAGCGCACGTCCTCGATGATCGCGTCCACGAACTCCTGTTCTTCCTTGGTGGGGTTGGTGTCGTCGAAACGCAGGTTGAACAGGCCACCAAAGTCCTGGGCTACCCCGTAGTCAATCCACACGGCCTTGGCGTGGCCGATGTGGAGGTAGCCGTTGGGCTCGGGGGGGAAACGCGTGTGCACGCGGGTGAAGCGCCCGGTGCGCAGGTCCTCTTTCACCGCCTCGCGGATGAAATCCGAGGGGGCATTGCCCTCCGGCAGGTTGCTCGGAGCTGAGTCGCTCATCGTGCCGTGCATCCTCGCGCGTTGGGTAGATCTCACGGTCGAACCATGTTTTGGCATTATAGCACATCTGCCGTGCCGCTGTTAAGCGGGGATGCAGCACTTGAATTCTGCGGCCCCGAGTGCTAGCATCCTCAGCGCGCTGTCGGCCTCGGGTAGACGGCGGCGCGATGGCTTTCGGGTGCCCTGTGAGGAAGGAGTGTGGCATGGCGAGCGAGAGATGGACACGACGCGGCTTCCTGGCCGGCTCGACGGCGGCCCTGGGGCTCGCGATCGTGTCGCGCAAGGTGCTGGGTGGGGAGGCGGAGACGCCGCCCAGCGACACCCTCGGCGGCGCGCTCATCGGGTGCGGCGGCCGGGGCGGCGGCACGTTCAGCGAGATGAGCAAGCTGCACGGCAGGCCCAAGGTCAAGGGCCCCGACGGCGCGATGGTCGATCCCAAGCCCTCCTTCAAGGTCGAGCGTCGGGCCGACTGCGACGTGCGGTTCAAGGACCGGGCCGACAACAAGAAGATCTACACGGACTTCCGGCGCGTGCTGGAGCGGCAGGACATAGACATTGTGGCCATCGGCACCCCGCCGCACTGGCACGCGCTGATCAGCATCGCGGCCATGGAGGCGGGCAAGGACGTGCTCTGCGAGAAGCCGATGACGCGCTTCATCGCCGAGGGCCGCGCCGTGGTACAGGCCGCGCGCCGCTACGGCCGCATCTTCCAGGTCGGCACCTTCGGCCGCTACGGAGCCGCCAACGACAAGGGAAACATCCAGAAGCACAAGGCCTTCATGCGCGGCCTCATCAAGAGCACCGACATGGTCTATCACATCAAGGGCGGCTTCAAGGTCAAGGAGTGGAGCGGCATGACCGTGGCGCCGCCGCAGCCGGTGCCGGCGAACCTGGACTGGGACATGTACTGCGGCCCCTCGCCCCTGCGGCCCTATCACCCGCACCGCGTCGGTGGCACGCACCGCGGCTACTGGGACTATGAGGGCGGCGGCCTGGCCGACATGGGGCAGCACTACCTGGACGCTTTCTGCTGGACCTATGGCCGCGAGAACACGGCGCCCGTGGAGATCGAGCCCTATGCGCCGCCGGCCCACCCGGAAGCCACCGGCCTCTGGGGCTGGGTGGAGATGAAGTACGCCGACGGCCTGACCCTCGTGCTCGAGAGCGGCGAATGGGGCAAGCCGTACGAACGGGCCAAGACCAAGGGCCTCAACCTCGACCAGGCCCTCGGCGACGAGGGGAAGAAGAAACTCGCCGAGCTGCCCGACCCCGAGCCCCTGGTGCCGTTCGCCGAGGCGGTGGTCACCCGCAAACGCGGCGAGGGCAACGACCCCGAGGGCTTCCACCGCACCGCCTGCATCCTGCACCTGGCCAACATCGCGATCCGCATGGGACGCAAGATTCGCTTCGACCCCGTGGCCGAGCAGATCGTGGGCGACGACGAGGCGAACCGCCTTGTGAACCAGCCCATGCGCGCCCCGTGGCACCTGTAGAGAATTCCAGATCCCACATTCCACATTCCAGAGGGAGATCGCCGATGCCCGTCAGCGAGGAACTCAAGAAGCTGGTGGATCAAATGCCCGACGCCGATCGTCGGGGCATGTACAGCAACGTCTACGAGGAGAAGAAGCCCAAGCCCAAGGAGGGCGAGCAGGAGAAGGCGGCGCCGCCCGAAGAGCCGAAGACGTACAAGGATGTGGACAAGGAGCGGATCGAGGCGGCCATCGCCGAGATTCACAAGGGTGGTCGCGACAGCCTCCTCGGCCTCATTGACCTGCTCGTCGAGCCCGTGACGAAGAACGAGGAAGCCAAGCCGCACTACGCCCTCCACGCCCTCGCCCTGCACGTGTGCAAGCTCGAGGACAAGGCGGCCCGCAAGGAGTTCGCCGACACCCTTGCCGCGCAGCTCGGCGGCAACCGCCCGAAGCCCGTGCAGGCCTACCTGTGCCAGGAACTCGGCACGGCCGGCGGCAAGGACGCGGCGCCTGCGCTCGGCAAGCTGCTGACCGACGAGGAGCTATGCGACCCCGCCGCCCGCGCGCTCACGGCCATCCGCGAGGGCGCCGCCGAGCAGTTCCGCGCCGCCCTGCCCAAGGCCACCGGCAAGTGCAGGCTGACTGTTGTGCAGAACCTGGGTGTGCTGGCCGACGCCGAGTCCATCGCCGCCCTCCAAGCCGCTGCCGCGGATGCCGACGCCGACACCCGCATGGCTGCGGTGTGGGCGCTGGCCAACATCGGCGACGCTGGGTCGGTGGACGTCGTGCTCAAGGCGAGCGACGCGAAGCCGGGCTGGGAGCGCATCCAGAACACCAGGAGCTGCCTGGTGCTGGCCGAGCGGCTGATTGCGGCGGGCAAGAAGGCCGAAGCGGCACGCCTCTACACGCACCTGCGCGACACGCGCACCGACGCGAGCGAGAAGTACGTTCGCGAGGCCGCCGAGCAGGGCCTCGCGGCCGCCCGGTGATTCGCACCAACCGCTGGAGCGCACGAGGGGGCAGGCATCGCGCCTGCCCCCTCGCATGCACCCCACGCGGCTCTGCGGGCGACGGCCCTCGGCTCACTCGCGCTCCAGTTGTCGCTCGAGGTAGAGTTGCCACGAGCCGGCCGCCATGCGGCGGGTCGTCTCCGAAAGCCGGTACTGAGTCATCATCAGGTCTGTGTCCTTCGCCTCGCCGGGCGGGAGGAGCTGGCTGAGGAGCGCCACGTAGCAGGCGCTGCCGTTCGGGTCCTCGACCACGGGGGTCAGGTGGGCGGGGCTCAGGCGGAAGATGGCGCGCACCAACTCCTCCTTCTCCCCGAGGCCGGTGATGGCGCTGCTCTTGCCCCATCCCGCGTCCGGCGGGTAGAAGGGGCGCGAGAGGGTCGCCGTGACCGGGCGAGGCACCTCCACGGTGAACGGCTCATCCTCGACGGCCTTGCGGAAGGCTCCTCGCGGGTCGCCGACGGCCTTGCCCAGCGCGGCGGCGATCCGCTCGTGCAGCTTGCCCGCGGCGGCGAGGGCGCGCTGGACGGCCTGGTGCCGTTCCCAATCTATCCTCACCTGCGTGCGAATGGCGTCGAAGGCGGGGATTTCAGCGGGCTTGCGCTCGATCACACGGAACAGGCAGGCGCCGTCTTCGCCCACGATGGGGCCGACGACCTCGTCTTGCTTCGCTGCGAAGGCCTGCTTGCCGAGGTCAGGGGCAGCCCCGAGGTGCTCGAGGCCCTTCCTGTCGCGGTCGAAGGGTTCGCTGCGGTCGGCGATCAGGGGGGCGTTCTTGGTGGCGTAGGCCTTGAGGTCGGCCGCGGCGCCCGCGGCACGGAGCACGCCAAGCGCCTCGGCCAGCCGTCTGCTGGCCTCCGCCTGCGCCTTGGCGCGCAGCACGCGACGCTGCACGAGGTCCTTCACGTTCTCAAAGGGGCGGAAGGCCGGCTGCGCGATGGCCGACCAGTCGCGGTAGGTGGCCTCCTTCGCCGCCACGCTGCGATCGTACTCCTTGTGCAACTCGTCGTCGCTTGCGGTGAGGCCCTTCGCCAGCTCCGCGTAGTCGGCGGCCAGGTACTCGATCTGAACCATTTCGGGGACGCGGAAGGCTTCCCTGTTGGCTTCGTAGTGCTTCTTGAGTTCCTCCTCGGCGGGCTCTTCCTCGATGGGCGGGCCGAGCTGCCAGTGGCGAATGGCCGTGGCCTCGACGGTGAGCAACTCCTCGGGCTCACGCTCGGTGACGAGTGCCACGAAGACACGGGCGCCCTCATCCGTGGGCACGGTCTGGGTGAGGCCGGGCTTCTCCAGGCCGAAGACGGCGTCGGTGAGGGCCGGGGGGGCGTCCTCGCCGGGGAGGGCGAAGCGGAGGGCGTCGAGCCGCTCGGTGTCCACGGTCTTCGGGGCGGGAGACGCCTGCTGGACGGCCTTGTCGAAGGAAGCGGTTGCGGCGGCCGCTCGGAAGGCTTCGGCGGCCTTGCGCGCGGAGGCGCGGGCGGCGTCGAGCTTGATGGCCTGAGCTACGCGGTCGCGGACCTCGGCCAGCTCGGGGTCGCGCGCCGCGGTGCGGGTCGCCAGGCGGCACACGGCGAAGCCATTGGCCCCCTCGACGACGCGTGGGACCACGTGGCCGGGCTGCGCCTGGCGCAGGTCGTCGGCGATGTGGCGCACGCGGCCCAGCGGACTCACTGTCGCGGGATCCTCGAGGGCGAATGGCTCGCTCTTGGCGTAGTCGAGGCCGAACTGCTTCGCCAGGGCCGCCAGGTCGGCCTCGGCAGGCTTCGGGCTCTTCCTGATGGCCTCGAGGGCGCGGTCGGCGGCGACGCGGGCCTCGCGCTCCGCTCGCTCGCGAGCCATGTCGGTGCGGACGCGGTACTCGGTCTCCTCGTATGACATGCCGCGGTATTCGTGGTCGGCCCGCTCCTCGAAGTAGCGCCGGCATTCGGCGTCGGTAAGGGCCGCCTGGATGGTCTTCTGCCGCGGGGCGGTTGCGGCGACGAGGAACTCGACCGTGGCCTGTTCGGGGATGCGGAAGGCGGCCTTGTGGGCGGTGAAGTGGCGTTCGATGGCAGCGGCGTCGGGCTCGACGGCGCCCTGGAGGAAGTCGGCGGCACGGAAAATGGCCACCCGGGCCCTGGCGGTGCCGCCGGGCTTGCGCTCGGCAAGCAGGGCGATGAGCGCTCCCTCGCGGGTGGCGAGAGGCTTGGTGAGTTCGCCCGGCTTGAGGGCGCTGATGGCGGCGAGGGCCGTCGGCTCCTCCGCGAGAAGGCCCCCGGGTCTTGAGCGGGGGAACGGGCCGATCGTCTCGACCCGCAACGGCAGGTCGCGCGCGGCGGCAATCGGGTGGGAGGCAGGCACGGTGCGGAACGCCTCGCGCACGAGGCTGTCGCGCAGGGCGGCAAGGCGGTCGGCCAGGGGCTTCTTGGCCCATTCGTCCTGGAGCTTGGCGCGCACGCGGTCGCGCGCCGCGGCGGGGGCGGCGTCCCAGGCCGGCGCGTCCTTGATCTCGTCGTTGGTGACGTAGGCCGTGTCGCGGCGGCCGTTGTAATACTGCAGCGCGTCCTTCTCTTCGATCTTGGCCTCGGGCAGCAGGGCGTCGAAGAGGGCAACGGCCACGTCGAGGGTAGCCGCCTTCGCGTCGCGCTTCTTGATGACGAAGAGGAACCTGCCGTCGGCGCTCGACACGACGCGGCTGACGTCGCCCGGCTTGAGGGCGGCCAGGGCCTCGGCAAAGCCCGCAGCCCTGCCGATCTCGAGGGCGGTGTGGGGCCTGTCGAGCGCCACCTCGACGTCGCGGCGCACCTGGAGCCCGTGCTTGGCCGCGGCGGCCGCCAGGTCGGGCTGGCCGGCGCCGGCCAGCTCGGCCAGGGCCTTCTCGATGCGCTCGGTGGCGATGTCCATGGCCCGCCGCCGGGCGAGAAGCTTGGTGATGTCGCCCTTCACCTGGTCGAAGGGGATGGGCTGGGGCGGGTCGAGGTAGCTGTGCGGAGCCGCGTCGTACGCGGCGCGGAGGTCGTAAAGCGAGGGCGCATAGGTGGGCTGGAGGTCCTGCTTGGCGAGGCTCAGAATCTGGAAGCGCACGCCCTTGGCCTCCTCGCGGGCCACCAAGCGGGCCAGCACGTAGCGGTCGCCCACGGCGAGCATGTCGCTGAGGTCCCCGATCTCGCCCGCGGCCAACACCTCGCTGATTGCCGGCACGGGCTGGCCCAGCGAGGGGATGGGGTCCTTGGGCTTCAGGAATTCGGTGTCGAGGGGCTTGCTGCCGGTGCGCTCGGCGAACTGGTCGAAGGCGGCGTGGTAGACCCGGGTGCGGTACTCGCGAGCCTTGTCCCTGGCCTTGACGAGGGCCTTGTCCTGGGTCACGTCGCGGATGAGCTGCTGGCGCAGGTCGGGGGGCAGGCTGTCGTAGGGGATGTCCTGGCTGGCCTCGCGTTTGAGGACCTGGAAGAAGAAGCGGCCGGTCTCGCAGGCGAAGACTTCGCTGATGCGGTGCGAGCCGGGCTTGGCGGGCTCGCCGGCCGTGGCGTACTGCTGGCCGCGCTCGCCGAAGATCATTTCGGCCAGCTTGGCGCCGCGCAGCTCGGGCACGACGAACTCGGCCTCGGCTGCGGCGAAGGCCGGCGTGGCGGTGACGCTGAAGGCGTTGGGGAACTGCTTCGCCTCCTGGGCGCAGATGGCCTTGAGGTCAACGGCCTTGCCACTGGCGGCTTCGTCGGCCGCGCGATTGGCGATGCGGGTGATCAGGCTTTGGAGCTTCTCATCGGCGAGGCGCTTGCGGGCGTCCTCGCGCGCCTTGTCGAACGAGGGGCCGAAGAACGCGGTGTTGCGCTCGTAGTACTTGCGGAGCTCGTCGTCGGCGAGGCCGGCCGCAATATCGGCGCTGCGGCCGAGCACGTATCCCAGGCTCACCCGCTCGGGCTGGCGATAGCCGGGGCGGCCTTCGGTCCTGGGCAGGTCCTTGTGGCGGGTGTAGAAGTCGCGCAACTCGTCCTCGGTGGGACTGATGCCCTGGGTGAAATCGCCCGCTCGCATTGCGAAGTAGGCCGCAATGGCCTGGGTGTTGTCGCGGCGGTAGCGGGCCTCGAGGAGCGTGCGTGGAATGTCCGCCACCGCGCCCACGACCAGGCTCGGCAGCACCACGAGGGCCAGGTCCTGGCGCAACGTCTCCTCCAGCTCTGCCTGGGTCACCCCCATTTCCCGAAGCAGTTCATCGCGGTCCTTGACGTTGATCACCCCATAGCCCTGGCGTACCCAGCCCTCCTCCTCGGGGTGGAAGACGCCGTTGGCGTCGTAGCCGCGCGTGCGCGAGACGACACGAAAGATGCACCAGCCGCCCGCGACGTGCGCCGGCTCGGTGAGGCGCCCGATGGGTTCGGTGAAGACGCGGTCGGCGATTCCCGGCACGTCGCCGATCGAGCGGAGCTCGCCCCTGGCCGTTCGGGCGTTGAAGACGCGGGTCTCGCCGAAGCGCGCCTTGTGCTCGGGCGCCAGGCGCTTCAGCGCGTTCTCCAGCGGGGCGCCAACCAAGGCGTCCGCCGCCTTCTTGAGCCCCTCGACGGCGGCCTTGGCCAGCGGCTCGCCCTTCTGGATGCGCAGCTCGGAGACGAGCGTCTCGCGCACCTCGCTCAGCGGGCGGAAGGTGCCGTCGGCGTTGCGAAACCGCTTGTCCTTCTCGCGGGCGTAGGCCGCCTCGACCTCTGCGTCGGGCACCGTGAGGTCCTTGGCCAGCGCGCTGGCCTCGGCGATGGCGTACTCGACCTTGAGCCGGCGGGGGAAGACCTGGGTGTGGATCGCGTCAATCACCTCGCTGTCGCTCACGCGGATGCCCGCCCGCTGCGCCTCCTGGTACTCGGCTAGGCGCAGAGCGGCCTGCTCGTCGGTGAGCGGCATGCGGAAGATCAGGTGGCACAAGCGGCGCGTCTCGAGCACGTCGCCGTAAAGAATGCGCTTGCCGGCGAAGGTCACAAAGACATCGTTCGGGCCACGGCCGCCCGGACGGCGGCGCTCGCACGAGCCCTGGAAGGGTACGGCGAAGATCGCCATCAGAAAGACGCCCAGACCCACGAGGATGGCGTTTCGGGACTTCTCTCCCATTCGGAAGGGCTTGAACTTGATGCGACGGCGCGGACGGGCCATTCATCATCTCCTGGCGGCGCGGCGGCTTGGGAGGCCGTGGCCGAAGTGTGGGACAATAATTGGCAGAATTATAGCAGAAGCGCAGCGCCCGTTCAACCCAGCCCCTGCCGCGTTGATCGGCCGCGAGGGGCCGTTCAGGGGATGCGAAGGGTTGCCTCGCGGGGCACGGTGAGGGTCGTGCCGCGCCAGGCGAGCGCCGGCTGCCCGAAGCCGTGGAAGACACGCACCTGAGTCGCCGTGGCCAGGGTATTGCCCTCGACCGCGCGCAGTGTGAACAAGGCGCCTTCGGGGTACGACTGCCCGCCCCACGACTTGGCGTAGAAGGCGGCGAACCGCGGCGCCTCCGCCACGAAGCCCCACGGCGGCAGCACCACGCGGCCGCCGAGCGCGGAATCCGCCTCAGCGTCGGCGGCGCCGAAGTTCACGACCACCGCGGCGGCCTCCTTGCCCTCCCCGTAGAGGGCGCGGCGTAGCGAGCCGTCGGGCCTCAGGAACTCCAGCCGCGTGAGGCGCTGATGCGCGGTCGCCTCATTGAGCGGGCCGAGCACCTCCTGGGTGTTCTTGAGGAAGACGTCGGTCGGGTGCAGGCCCTCGGCCCAGCCGCCGTCGCAGCGCGTGAAGGCCGAACGCGAGGGGGCCGGAGCGCCGGCGGCATGAGACTCGAACCTCAGCTCGGGCTTGAGGACCAGGCGGCCGGCGAGAATACGCCGCTGGCCGTCGGCGCCGGGCAGGCGGGCGCGGCCCGCTACGTCGCTGGGGCTGAACAGGCCAATGTAGACGTTCACCGCCGCGGCACGCAGATTGGGTGGGACCACGACCGCGCGAGGGCCGAACTCCACCGTCTGGCCCTTCTTCCATTGCGAGGTGGGCGGGGCGGCCACGTGGTCGTCCTGGAAGAGAATGTCGGCCTCGGTGCCGAAGTGCACGAAGACCCGCCAGTCGCCCGCCACGTCGCCCTCGACGTCCCAGGCGTAGCGGATGCGGAAGGCGCCCTTCTCGGCGGGCTCCACGCTCACGACCCGCGGACGCGCCGGCACCGCGTCGGCCCCGGGCACAACGGGCTGCTTCCAGTACAGATGGTCGGGCATCGAGTGGTAGTGGAGCGGGCGGGCGCACAGCACGTGGTGCGCGATGTACTCGGCCGCCTGGTCGGCGGCGTAGCCGTACTTGCCATAGGCCACCTGGCAGTCGTGGTAGACCATCTCCCAGAAGGGGATGACGGTGGCGCCCAGGCTGGCGGCGTCGAGGCTGTGAAAGTACTTGCCGCTCACGCCCACGAGGCCCTCGAAGAAGTCGCTGCACGGCAGCGCCCACTCGCGGCCGCACTCGCTGCCGAAGAGGCCAAACACCTCGCGGGCATACGCGCTGAGCTTGATCTTCCACGCGATGTCGCCGTTGCGCCCGATCGGGTGCGCGGGGTCGTGGCATTCGCGGGGGCCGACGGCGTAGGTGGTGTCAATGAAGTAGCTCCACGGGGCGAAGAGCTTCTGCGTCTCAGGCAGGTTCTGGGGCCGTTGGGCGAGTTCGAGCTGCTTCGGGGCGCAGACCATGTAGGCCCGCCCGCCCAGCCACCGCCCGCCCTGGATCAGTTCCCCCTTCGCGTTCTTCTCGATGAACGCGGGGCTCCAGCTCTTCGCGTCGCGGTACATGTCCTGCACGTTATCGTGCAGGCTGGCCACGTAGCCGAGGGCCTGGATGCGGCGGACCGCGTCGGCGAGGGCCGCGTTGCCGCCGCACTCGGGGTTGGCGGGCAGGTTGTCGGGGTGGCGGCAGTCGTAGCCCCCCTCGGTCCAGCCGCCCACGATGAACAGGCAGCGCTCGATGCCCAGGTCCTTGCGAATGTGCTCGGCGATCTGGGCGGCCTCGTCAAAGGTCCAGTGCACCTTCACGGACTCGTCGGCCGTGCTCTCCTCGTTGCGCTTGCGGGCGAGACAGGTCCAGAGCTTCACGTTGGCGGCGCCGAGCATCAGTTCGGCCTTGGCATTGCGCTGAACCTTGCTCTTGAGCGTGGCCGCGATGCCCTTCGCCTCGGCGATGCGGCGGTAGCCGGCGGCCAGGGTGTTCCAGTCGCCCTTGCCCAGGGGGGTGAGGCGCACGGCCTGCGCGTGTGGCACTGCCGCCCCTGACTGTGGGTCACGGCGCAGGGCGAGGGTGGTGGTGAGGTGCTGCTTGTGGGTCGCCTCGCGCGGCTGCACGCTCTGGACTTCGGGGAACACGTAGGCATCGTCCCAGCTCACGACGAGTGCCGAGCCGCTCTTCACGAGGCCGAGCATGTTCATGTGGCAGCCCTCGTACTCCGAGGTGCCGAAGGTGCGCGTGAACGACTTGCCGCTGTCGGCGCGGATGAGCAGTCCCTCGCGGCACGGCACGACGAGGTAGCCGCCCTCGGCATCGGTCACGGCCAGAGCGTCGGCCAGCGCGCGCACGTCGCCGGCCTCGCGGTAGCCGATCTCCAGCGTGCGCCCGCCGTCTACCAGCGCGAACCGCACGCCCGCCCCGTTCTTCTTGGACAACGCGATCGCCTCGGGCGCGGTCACCGCATTGCTGAAGCCGCCCAGCAGGGCAGGGGAGGAGCCCGGGCTGGCCGCGCCCGCCGACGGCCAGCGGGCACCCGACGCCTTGTCGAGCAGCGCCCAGCGGCCCGACGCCGACTCCACCTCCACTCGCATCGCCTCGCTCTCGAGCCGCAGCGTCTCGCCCCGGGCCACGATAGCTCCTCCGACAAGCGCCAGAATGGCGGACCAGACAGGTTTCCCCATGGCAGGTTCTCCTCGCGTGTCGCCAGTATAGCCCCGGCCGATGTCCTGTCAAACCGGCCGCCGCCTAGGCCGCTGGCACCACCGCTGCCACCCATCCGGACATGAATCCCACCAGTCTGACGCGTCTGATAGGTCCCACGAGTTCGACCAGTCGGCCCAGTCCGATTCAGCTCGGCACGCTGCCTGCCGTCTGTATCATCTCCACCCCCATGGGTGGTACAGACGAGGCGGAACCATCTCTGCACCGCGATCCCGCGGTCCTCCCGAGGATTCGAGGCAGGCCTTGCAGCCCCCGGCACGGTGTGGCGCCCTACGGGGGCGTGAGCGTGACCCCCATCGAGCCTGTTAGAGTTAGAGGGGGCTTGGACTCCCCGTAGGACGCGGTGAGTGTGAAGAACTGCCCTGAGGGGACCGGCTTCGTGGCGAGCAACCCGGTCTCGCCCATCTTGGCGAACCTCCAAGAGAAGCGCACTACCAGGGCTGTGGGCCTCTCGCCCCCAGCGATTCCGCTTTGGCTGAGAGAGGGGAGCGATTAGTGTTTGCCCCGCCTTGAGTTAGGGTTCCACGGTAGCCGCAGAGCAGATTCGCATTCGAGAAAGGGCTTGACTTTTGCCCCTTGACGTGT
>Ga0209381_1000332_pt1 | contig 127899 bp, 99 predicted proteins | sample DewCreD2012metaG_FD_184111 | JGI IMG/M metagenome (GOLD analysis project Ga0209381, IMG submission 184111) | Hot spring sediment bacterial and archeal communities from British Columbia, Canada, to study Microbial Dark Matter (Phase II) - Dewar... ...
AGCGATGTAAACAAATTGTTCCCTAGAAGGATACACGCAGTAACAGCAGATGGCTTTGTATTGAAGATAATTACGTTCATATTAGCATACATGTTTACTAAAATTGAATACTAGCAACTTGAATTAAATAGTTAGCCAAAAAAATTAAGGCTGAACCTAGGGTTCAGCCTTTTTTTATTGGTAATTGATACTTGATTCTTACCCTTTAATTACACTTTTATCCTTAACGTAAACGGGGCGCTCAATGGCTTGGTCAAGAGATATGAAGGTTTCCGTACGAGAAATTCCAGGGATATTTTGAATGGTGTTAACCAGAACATCCATTAAGTGCTCATTATCGCGGCAGAAAATTTTTAGTAACAGGGCATATTCTCCCGTAATAAAATGGCACTCCACCACTTCGGGCATCAGCTTAAGCGCCTCAATCACTCCTGCGTAAAGATTAGTTGATACAAGCTGTACCCCAACAAAAGCGCAAACATCAAAACCTAGCGCTTTGGGTTTTACAACCATTCGCGAACCGGCAATTATACCGGCATCTTCCATTTTCTTAACCCGTTGGTGAATTGCGGCACCCGATATTCCACATTCACGGGCAATTTCAAGAAATGGCATTCGTGCATTCTTAACCAAGTACGACAATATTTTTTGGTCAATTGCATCAACCTTGTACGTTTCAGCCATAGAAGTTACAATGTGTAATTAAAATTGGTATAAAAATAATGCAATGATATAAAAAATACAAGAAATGTTACAAACTTTTACAAATTTTCCTGAAGCTAGGAGGAGTGAAAACAAAAAAGGGGATGAAATCCCCTTGTTGTGGCCTTACCAGGACTCGAACCTGGATCTAAAGTTTAGGAAACTTCCGTTCTATCCCTTGAACTATAAGGCCAAATAGCTCGGCAAAGATATTACTTAATTTACTTTTTTGCAACAGGTTTGCGATTGTTGGTTTACAAACTCTACTCTGAAATTACTAGGGTTTCTTCGTTGTTGTCCAAATTTACTAGGCGATAATTCATTTCGCCCATGCCTAAAGTATTAGCATACTGAATTTGCCTGTAACCGCTTACACGGTTAACATCCAGAAATGGATCGGCGCATCCATGGGCTTTAGCCACAAGGTCGTGGCTGGCTTTTTCAATAGCCACAATATCGGTTGAGGCCAAAATACCAATATTTGGGACAAAAGGCTTTCCTGGATTACGTGAACAATCGCACGATGTGGATATATCCACTAAAACATTAATAAAAACCATTTTTTTATGACGGTCGTAAATTGCCTTAGCATACTCAGCAAGTCGTTCACAGAATACGGTTTGAACATCTATGTCGCCTTTAGGGTAACGTAACGCTTTATTCGGGCAAACATCAATGCACTTGCCACAGCCGGTACATTTGTCTACATCAATCCAAAAAGGATTAGTTGAAATGGCCTTTGCCGGGCATTGCAGTGCACAGCTGTCGCAGTTTGTGCATCGGTCCCTATCGCATACCGGGAAGTTATTCCTATGCATGGCCAATTTCCCTCGTGGGGTTGCAAAACCCATCGATATATTTTTAATGGCTCCCCCAAAACCAGCTGACCCATGACCTTTAAAGTGCGAGATAATGAGAAAACTATTGTAACTATCAATGTTTTTCCCGTAGTAAAACTTATTAAAGTGCTTGCATCCGGGTACATTTTCAATTGCCAGTTCACCTTTATCGTCTAAAATATCGATAGGTGCGTAGGTAAAACCATGCTGCTTGGCGAGTGCAATATGGGTATCGGTTTTTTGCCGTGGACTTTTATAAAGCACGTTGGTTTCAATGAATATTCCTTGGCAGTCGAGAACAATATCCTTAAATAGCTCTGGTTTAACGTAATAGGTATTACCTTCCTCGCCAAAGTGAACCTTAACGCCTACTTTGCCTTCGAGGTTTTTGGAAATCTGCTTGTAAACCTTCATGAACCCCTCGGGTGAAATATCTTGAGTAAAGTAAACTATTGGTTCATGGTTTGACTTTGTACATGAAAACAGGAAAATAACAGGTATCAACAGGTGAACAAAGCGTTTCATAGTATCTTAATTTTTGGGGTGAAACATACTAAATGTGGAATAACATCTCCACGTTCAAAATTACTAAAACAATGCAAGTAATTAATAAACAAACGGATGAATCACCATAATTGATAGTGTTTCTAAATAAAAAAGGGCGAAAAAATCGCCCTTTTTTGGTGAAAGATATGTTGCTTTTATTTAAAGCCCTTTAATACCGACCGGCGGGCACTATCCTGTTGGGCAGGCAGCATGCCTCGTTTTGGGTAGATGTTCTTTTCCCAGTCGCCGTACATAGGGTTGGGCAGAACTATATATCGGTTTCCAAACTCCTTTTTAAATTTCTCAACGGTGGGTGTACCCCAACTTTCGCTTCGGTCTTCAAAAACCTCTGAAAAATCGTTGAGGTTATCGCCAACAAGAAGAACTATTTCATAGTTTTCCAACACCTTTTCGCGACGGGCTTTCTTACTGCTCTCATTGTCCCTGAGGATTAAGAACTCTGGTTTTGCAAAGGCAAAACCCAGCGAATCGAGGTTACGCAGGGTAGCATCAAACTCGCTTACCTTTCGGTTGCTGATGTAGAAAATTGGAATGCCCAACGAATCGCAAAGCTTGCTGAACTCAATGGCACCCGGGGTGGCTTCGGCCCTGGCAAGTTGGCTCCACTCGTTCCAGAATTCGCTTGAGAACTCTCTGTTATCAATTATCTCCTGTGCTTGGAATGGTACATTGTTTAGCATGGTCTCATCAATATCAACCACTACTGCTTTAGGTTTTGCAGTTTTTAGTTTCGAGAACTGTTTCAATCTTTCCCCGGCAATATTGAAGCCTTGGTAGTACAGGGCTTTCATTTCGGGGGAGTTTTGGTACCAGATGGTGGCGTAAATCAGGTGATCCTGATTAAAGTTTTCCTTTTCGGTTTTTGTTTTACAGGAGATTAACAGCAAAAACACAAATGCTGCCAGTAGTAAAGTTTTTATTTTCATGGCTTTGTTATTTAGATTGATAGAATTAACGATACAATAAACGGTACCAGAATGGTAAGAATAATACCGTGTATAAGCGATGGAATGGCATACTCTTTCCCCGATGCCCTTGAAATGATAGGCAAAGTGGTGTCCATACTGGTAGCACCACCCGAACAGATTGGTGCTATTTTGCCGAAATAAATTGCCATAAGCGGAGCCAGAAGCAGAGTAGTAATTTCACGAATAACATTTGAGAGTAAAGCAACCACACCTAGTGCATCGCTGTGACTATTCTTGATAATTATGCTCGATAGGCTGTAATATCCATAACCAGCTCCAACAGCCATTAACTCTTTAAGGGTATATTTTGTGACAAAAATCGACACAAACCATACACCTAATGCTGTTCCTACAATAGTTGCAGTTGGAATTAGTAGGATTTTCAGGGTCATGTTTTTGAGAGCTTGAAGTGACCGGGTATCGGAGCCAATGCTAATACCTACCAAAAACATCAACAGGTAAAGCGAGAGCGTGCTATAATCTACAGCGCTTAGCCATTCGTTTATAATTGTATAGCGCCCAATGACCAAGCCCAGCGCAAAAAACGAAAGTATAGTTAAACTCCCTTTCAACCTTAATCGTTTTTTTTAAAAAACAATTTGAACACTAAAAAACCAGCCAGAACACTTCCAGCTACAGCACCCATTGCAACTACTAAGGCCATTAAACCAAGCGTGCTTAACGAGCTCATAATTTGCTCGTTTGAACCTATGCTAACGCCCAGCAAGAAAAGAAGCAGGTATATGGCATAATTGATAAGCTTCTCATTACCAGAAACAATACGTTGCTTTGCTCTTAAAAGAAAACCAAGCAACATCCCACCAGCCATTATGCTTACAACCGTAATCAAATCATCAAAAATTTTGGCAATAATAGCAATAAAAGTGATAAATTTGATATGAACACGAAACGGATGGATTTGTTTATAAACTAAAATCGATATAAAATGTACCCCGACTACCACATGCATACCAACTTTTCTGACGGACATCATACTCACGATGAAATGGTTTATGCGGCAGAGGCATCAGGGATTTACGAAATAGGTTTCACGGATCATATATCGCTTAAACCTATTGGCTGGGCAATGGATTTGGGAAGAGTTCCTGAACTGATTGAGACAGTAAATCGTATTCAGCACAAATCCAATACGGTTACCATACGTTTTGGTGCCGAGGTCGATTATATTCCTGGTTTTGTTGACCAAACCCGAAATTTAATCAAATCGATGCCCTTGGATTATGTTATTGGGTCGGTTCACTTTATTGATGATTGGAATTTTGATACCGATATCAACGGGTATAATGGAATTGACATTGATGTATTTTACCGTGTCTATTTTAGGCTGATTGGAGAGGCTGCTCAAACGGGAATATTCGATATTATTGGGCATGCCGATTTGGCAAAGAAGTTTGCGGTTTACCCAACCTTTAAGATGCAAAAAATCTACGAACAATGTGCCCGAATTTTCAGCGAAAACGGTGTGGTGGTTGAACTAAATACCAGCGGAAAGAACAAGCCTTGTGGTGAGTTTTACCCATCGATCGATTTTCTTGAAATACTTCACAACTATCGTGTTCCAGTAACTCTCGGAAGCGATGCTCACGTTGAGCAAAACATTGGACAATACTTTGATGAGGCCGTTAACCTCCTTAAATCGTTAGGATACAAGGAAATAATTACCTTCAACCAGCGAAAACGGATTCCTATCAGTATTTAGTTTTGATTACATCATACTAATTCATAGTTTTGCTCAAACATTTCATGGCAATTTTTGCTGTATAGCTTTAACCCGATGAGCAAAATTGAAACCGATTTCTTAGTAGTAGGGTCAGGTATAGGTGGACTCAGCTTTGCCCTAAAAGTAGCGGATTATGCTAAAGTTATTTTAGTAACAAAGGATAGGCTTGATGAAACCAATACAGCATACGCACAGGGTGGCATCGCTGCTGTAACGTACGACCCCGATACACCCGAAAAACATATACACGACACACTTGTTTGCGGTGATGGCCTCTGCAACGAGGAGGTGGTTCGAATGGTGGTTAACGAAGCACCTAACCAAATAAAACAGCTTATAAGCTGGGGAGTAAAATTCGACCGCAAACCCAATGGTCAATACGATTTAGCTCGTGAGGGAGGCCATTCTGAACACCGAATCCTTCACCATAAGGATAATACCGGTGCTGAAATTCAAAAGGTTTTAAGCAGCAAGGTAAGGCAACACCCCAACATTACCGTTTACGAGAACTACTTTGCCGTTGAAATAATCACCCAACACCACTTGGGACATGAAGTAAAACGAGGAAATCCCAATATTACCTGCTTTGGTGCGTATGTACTAAACCTTAAAACACAGGAAGTACATACATTCCTGAGCCGGGTCACCATTCTGGCAACCGGCGGAACTGGCAATATTTACAACACAACTACAAACCCTCCTGTTGCCACAGGCGATGGCATTGCCATGGTTTACCGGGCAAAGGGACAGGTTGAGAACATGGCCTTTGTGCAGTTTCACCCCACATCGCTTTACAATCCGGGAGAGCGCCCCTCGTTCCTTATAACCGAAGCCATGCGGGGGTTTGGTGGTGTACTTAAAACCATCGACGGGAAGGAATTCATGCAAAAGTACGACCCACGGGGGTCGCTTGCACCACGCGATATTGTGGCTAGAGCCATAGATAATGAGATGAAGGTTAGGGGCGACGACTATGTTTACCTCGATGTTACCTTCAAGGAGCCCAAGGAGATAATTGACCATTTCCCAAACATCTACCAGAAATGCTTATCGCTTGGCATTGACATTACAAAAGATATGATACCTGTTGTTCCTGCTGCACATTACATGTGTGGTGGTATTAAAGTTGATACTAATGCTCAATCAACCATAAAAAGGCTTTACGCAGTAGGTGAATGCTCATCAACTGGTTTACATGGTGCCAATAGGTTGGCCTCAAATTCGCTTATTGAGGCAATTGTTTACGCTCACCGCGGCGCACAGCATTCCATTAATTACTTTAAGAGCTATGAAATAAACCACTCTATACCCGAATGGGACTACGAGGGAACAATACATAACGAGGAGATGGTACTTATTACCCAAAGTTACCGCGAGATGCAACAAATAATGAGCAGCTATGTAGGTATTGTACGCTCAAACCTGCGCTTGCAGCGCGCATTAACCCGGCTGGAAATTTTATACCGTGAAACCGAAGAACTCTATAAGAAATCAATTCTTACCCAAAAACTTTGCGAGCTCCGCAATATGATAAATGTTGGTTACCTGATAATTAAATCGGCACAGGAAATGCACGAGAGTAGGGGGCTGCATTACTCAATTGATTATCCAAAGCAAAAAGGGCAGGAGTTTTAGGATATCTGGGTTAATTTGATTTAACCCCGAGTTATCATTTTACTGAATATCTATCTGTAAACAACGGCAAAATAAACTCTCATTACTATTTGAGAGTCTTTTAAGTGCTTGTTATTTAAGCAGTAGCACTAATTTTTTGAACTTTTCACTCCTGTGTGTTGTTTATACAAAAAAATTCAGGAATCATGAATAGGATAATTATTACATCATTAGCCACAGCGATATCAGTATTTTCAATGGCACAGAATACTCTTTTAACACAAAGGGTATCGGAACTCAATTTTTACCAATTGCCTTACCAATACGCAGCTCTAGAGCCAGCAATTGATGCTCTAACCGTTGAAATTCACTACAGCCGTCACCACAAGGCTTACTTCGATAATTTTTTAAAGCAAGCTAGTGACTTAAAGCTAGCCGAAAAAACACTTAATGAAATTTTTGCAAAAGCGTCCGAGTACCCTGCTGGAATTAGAAATAACGGAGGGGGATACTATAACCATGTACTTTACTGGGAAATACTAAAACCTGGGAATCGAAAGGGTTTGAGCCCAACCCTAAACAAAGCAATAGTTGATGAGTTTGGATCAGCAGAAAACCTAATTGCACAAATGAACGATGCGGCCCTTAAGCGTTTTGGTAGCGGTTGGGCCTGGCTTGTGGTTGATGGAAATGGTAAACTCAAAATTGGATCTACTCCAAATCAGGACAATCCGCTAATGGATGTTTCGGATATTAAAGGCATTCCCATTATTGGTATAGACGTTTGGGAGCATGCTTACTATTTAAAATACCAGAATAAACGCGCTGAATACGTTAAAAACTTTTGGAGTCTGATAAACTGGGAGGTTGTATCGAGGCTGTACCAAAATGCTATTAAAAATGTTTAAAAAAATATTATGATAAGATTAATTTATTTAAGTAAGGAAGTAATAAAATTAAAACTTTGAATCATATATTAAAAAGTTATTAATCACATTTTTGTTAATTTTTATTTTTGGATTACGAGGTAAGGAATTAGAATTTATACCTTGATTAAATTTTGAAAGGTATATTTGATTATATTTATTAATTTCAAGTATCATTAAACTGATTAGCACAACACTATGTTTCATTCTTCTTGAGTAACTCATCAAATTCTTCTTCTTTAGAACACCATTCCAAAATTTTGTAACTTCAAATCCTCTTTCAGAGTCTAATATTGTATCATGATTAAAAACAATATACCATAATTTGCCATAATTTTCAAGAGCTTTATTAACATTAATTAAATCATTTCCCAAAATTGCTCCAGAATCATTAGAATGTGTTTTTAAGTCACCAAGGAACTCATCATTAAAGTTTAAATCTAAGTCAATTTCATTTTTTGATTTTTTAGATTGATAAAAACAAATTGATTTGTAAGAAGGATTTTCCTCTAAAAATTTTTCAAATTTATACTCAAGATAGAATCCAAACCACTCTGGTTGAAATTTATTCCGATATTTTTCAAAAATCATTTCTTTATAGCATTGAATACCAGAGTATGATATATCTAGATTACGTTTAAAATTTTCAAACAACAAAATTTCTTTACTTAAAATGATTTCATTGTTGACAATTCTGGATAGAAAAACGCTTATTAAATCTCTTCTTAAACAAGTTATTAGATTTCCTCTAATGTCTTTTTTTGTGAAAATCCCTTTTTGTTGGGCACTTAATAAGTCAAATGTAGATACGTGTGCTGATGAGTTGTTTGTATTGCGTTGAATAAAATTTTTTTTATCAAAAAGTACGTATATTATCGTTTTTTTATACTTATAAATTCCCAATAAAAAGGCAAATTCATCTCTTAAACCATTTTGCCAACCCTTTGAAATTTGTATTCTTTTTTTAAATTCTAAATGCGGATGTCCTAAATATGTTACTTGTTTTACAAATAATTTTATTTCCCTTTGATTTAAATTGCAGACATAAGGATTTGATTCATTTAATAAATTAAAGTCAGATTTTAAAATATCTAAAATAGTATTTTGACTTAATGTTTCATCATAGTCAATTACTATATTGTTATTAAAAATTTGTTCAACTTTTTTCATTTATTATCCATTACAGTATAACTAAAATTTTCACCATATTTTGCCGTTTTTACAAATGCATATGAAAAAACTTTTTCACCATTTACAGAGTTATTTTGTATTAATTCTTCTCGTTGATATTCTGTTAAACAAGTTCTTTTATTTAAGCCTTTGAATTCTTTAAGTGAAAGATTTATATCAAAACAATTTAAATTGCTTAAACTGGAAATGAAATGAATATATTCTTTAACATTTTGTTTTATGGTTCCTTTATCGTCGATTATATTAGTTATTCCACCATCTTGTCTATCACAATAAAATGTATTTAAAAGTTTATTTGAAATAGATTTTTTTATTTCCATAGCAAGATCAATATTTTTCGAATATAAATAATTTTTAATAGATTCAATTGTCTTAGATTTATTAGAATAAATTGAAAGCCATTCCCACCATTCTTTTGCATTTTCCTTGTAATTTGAAAGAGATGAAATCATTGCATCATCTGCCCTTAAAAAATAGTCAATAAAAAATATTTTATCGCTTAAATTAAAAAAATTAATTTTTGAAACATCAATACTTTCTCTTAATAATGTTGCAATTATAAAATGGCAAGTTCCAAATGGATATTTACGTTTATACGAATCAATTGGTAGAAAAAACCTAGGATTGTAAATATTTGGATTAATTTTATTTCTATTTTGTGAAATCATTTTAAAATGCTTATCATTTACAGCAATAATATGTTGGTCAATTGTAATGGTGGTTTCATTAGGTACATACATATCAACATATACCCCATCAAAAATTGAACTACATTTCGAAATATCAAGCCAGACTTTGTCTAGACTATTGGAAAAACCAACAACTATGCAATCGCAAAAATTGCTCAACAATAAACCACTTATAATACCATCAATATCGGTATTTATAATTATTTTGTTATTTAATTTTAATTTAGTTATCATTATTTAAAAGTTCTCTTTAATTAATCCAAAAATAGATTTTACAACTGTAATATTGACTGAGTTTCCAAGTTGTTTTAGTATTGTATTTGGTTTGCCAATTAATTTATATTCTTTTGGAAAAGATTGTAAAAGTTTTGTTTCTTCAACCGTTATTTTTCTTTTATATTTTCCTATTATTTGTCTATGGTTCATTGCAACTAATGTTGAAAATTTGTCAGGTTTTTTTACTCTAATACCAGAGGGTCTAAATTGAATTAAGCAATCAAAAAGACTTTCATGCTTATCTCCTGCTTGCCACTCCATTTTGCGGTGTGTTTTTACGCACCAAGTAAGATTATCATATTTTCTTAACCATTTATCTATAAAATTTTTATTTCTTTCGTATAATTCAATATTTTTTCTTATAAAATTTGCTTTCCATTTCGGAAATTGTTTTAAATCACCTTTATACTTAAAGAATTCCATCCATATCGGAAATCCTATTACTTTAATGTCTATTCCTTTATAAAATTCATCCCACATCTCTAAGACTTTGATTTCATAAGGAGAAAGACTTTCGTTAATGTTAGGATTAATTATATTATCAATGCTAAAAGTATTCTTTACAAATAATTTTTTAATTTCTTCGTTAAAATTTTTAATAAAATTTTCATTCCCCATAACAATATCCTTTCTCACACAAGGAATATAAACACGAGGTCGTAGAATTGGAATTCCAAAACTATCTGGTGAGATAATTAGTGGCTTTTCTGGGAAAAAATATCCTAATTTATCTAAATTTTTAATAATAACCTTATAAGTATTCCCATTGTCATGACTTGTTAAATTTGCAACATTTTCTAAAAGTATGAACTTTGGTTTATGAACATCGATAATTTCGCATATATCAAAAAATAACGTTCCTCTCGTATCCTCAAAACCATTTTGATATCCACCTTTTGAAAAAGGTTGACATGGAAATCCAGCACATAATAAGTCAAAATTATCTGGAATGTACTTTTTAATTTCTTTTTTAGTTATATCACCGAATGGATATTCACCAAAATTCTCTTTATATGTTTTTTGTGCATCTTTATCCCATTCACTACTAAAAACACATTTACCTCCCAATTCTTGCATAGCCAATCTAAAACCACCAATACCCGCAAAAAGGTCAATAAAAGTAAATGTGTAATTTTTTGGACTAGGGAAAGGAACATCTGATATTTCAGATTTTAATTTATTAAACAGTATAGTTTTATTTAAAATTTTATTATTAATTTTCACATACTTTATATAATTTTCAATTAGATTTATTGCATCCTTTTTAAAATATTTTGAAACGCCATTTTCATGATTATGCAAGTAATGTGTTAAAATTGCTTTATTGAATGCCTTGTCAGTTGTTTTTTCAGAACAACATTCGGCTATCACATCAATATCAAGTTTCTCTAAATCAGACATTAGTGACAATTTTATCAAAGTCAAATATAATAATTATTAAAAATTTTGGATTTATTCTATAATTTTTTTACTGTTTTTTACAACCGGCATTTCAAGCCATCGTTCAAGGGTGGTATAGATACTATCGCGCAAAGATTTTGGGAAATCTTTAATGCGGGTTGAGTGGCTACCTGCCGGGCAAACCATTTTAACTGCATTGGTTTTTGTGCCGGGGTCAACTGCGGTTGAACTCCATGCATCGTTCTGGCCATAAATGTAAAGTATATAGTTGCCCGAATCCCTTACCCAACGGTAAATATCGAGCATGGCGGTAGAGTCGAAGCTCACCATATGACCCTTTGGCAGGGTAAATTCAAAGGTGATATTTTTCTTATCGGGGAGGTAATTCCTGAAAGGTTCGATGTTATAGCCGTACATTCCTATTTGGGTCATTGCCTGATAGAAGAATGGCCTAACCCTTTCAATTTCTTTTTCCTCAAAAAATGTAAATGGGTTTACCTGGGACCAATGTTCAAACAGAACCGATGGCTGTGAGTTGCCTGCGGGGATATCGGAGCAGCTGTACCCCCATTGCCAAAAGGCAAATTCGTACTCAAGTACGCTTAGGTCGTAAGCACGGTTAATGCCCATGGTAAATTGCCAGCTATTCTTTTTGGCGAGGCTCTCGAGCATTGGTAGTATAGTGTTCTTATTCCTAAAGAGTGCAATTTGGAACTCTCTAATTTTATTCCGGCATTCGGATGAGCCAACTTTGCTCAAGAATTCATATACCCGTTTATCCTCACTTGAAAAGTTAAGTGGTGCCACGTAGGGAACGCTAATATCAACATCGGTAGGGTAGAACCTGCGGTGGAAAATGGTTGCCTGTCCGCTCTTGCTTATACCAGTCGAAATCCATTTCCCCTGGTAGTGGGGTTTAAATGCCGATATTACAGCGTGCGCGTCGGCTGCAGCCTGACGTATGTTCAGGTAACTCCATGGAATGGAATCCTTAGGACGGCTTTTGGAAAAGAACCGATGTTCAATGGTTATCTGATTAGCTTCCAGTATGCGGGTAAGCTCATTGGGGCGCGAGGTGTACATGGTGTACCCATCAATAACCACAACCATTGGCCGGGTAAAACTCTGATGCGAATAGTATGCCCTTAAAGGGAATTTTTTGCTTTTTGGATTGTTGTGGTCGAGTGGAACGCTAAACCAAACCTCGTAGGTCGATTGAAATAACGGGTCGTTATCAATCACCCTAAAACTATCAACAATAGGAATTGATTTAAGAACTTGCTCAGCAACGGGGTTTTGCCGCTGAAAAGCCAGTAGGAACATGCAAATAACTATCAAAAGCAGGAGGGGTGAGAAAATTCGCTTCATAACAGTCGATGTAAGGTTCATCTAAAATAATACTTTACAATGATTCATGCTCCGTTCTCCTAATAATTTCGTTTTGCAGGGCCTCGCCCAAATCGTTAAAGTAGTCGGAGTAACCGGCCACGCGCACAATCAGGTCGCGGTATTTTTCTGGATGTTTTTGCGCATCGCGCAGAGTATTGGCGCTCACCACATTGAATTGAATGTGGTGTCCGTCGAGCTTAAAGTAGCTGCGTATTAGCATCACAAGTTTATCAAGGCTTTCATCGGTGCTGAAAAACGATGGCGAAAATTTTTGGTTAAGTAGTGTTCCCCCGGTTTTAATATGGTCAATTTTGGCGCACGATAGGATTACTCCGGTAGGCCCTTTGCGGTCAGCACCCTGAACTGGGCTAATCCCTTCGCTTAGTGGCTCAAAAGCCTTGCGGCCATCGGGCATGGCGCCAATTTTGCTCCCAAAGTAAACATGGCTGGTGGTGGGTAACATGTTTATTCGGAAAACTCCACCCCTGTATGTGGGGCGACCGTCAACAGCCTTGTAAAAACTATTAAAAACCATAACGGCATGCCTATCGGCATAATCGTCGTTGTTTCCCCACTTGGGGGTTTCATAAATCAGCTTATAGCGTAAATCCTCGTAACCCTCATAGTTTGAGGATAATGCGAATAGTAATTCTTTTACACCCACAAAACCATCTTCGTAAACATGTTTTCTAATTGCTGTGAGGTTATCGGTTATGCTTCCAAGCCCCACCCCCTGAATGTAGCTGGTGTTATAGCGTGCGCCTCCTGCGTTATAATCGGTTGCGTTTGCTATGCAATCGTCAATAAGTAGCGATAAAAAAGGTACGGGCATGTTCTGTGCCCAAAGCTTTTCTACTACCAGGTTGCCTTCAATTTTGATATCGATAAAGTAGTTAAACTGGCGTTCAAAGGCCTCGTAGAGCTCTTCAAACGATTTAAAGTTTTCGGGATTTCCGGTTCCCAAACCAATTTTTTTGCCAGTAAGTGGGTCAACGCCATTATTTAGGGTGATTTCAAGAACCTTGTTAAGGTTAAAGTAGCCGGTTAGAAAGTATGCCTCTGTTCCAAACGCACCCGTTTCCACACAACCGCTGGCACCACCATTACGTGCGTCAACCAACGATTTTCCTTGACTTAAAAGCTGCTGAACAATTGCATCGGTATTGAAGAACGAGGGTTGACCAAACCCTGTTTTGGTTATTTTTACCGCTCTCTTTACAAACCTATCAGGGTTTTTCTTGCTTACCTGAACCATGCTGCTGGGCTGAAGTAAGCGCATCTCCTCAATCACATCGAGTATGATGTATGTAAGTTCATTTACGGCATCGGTACCATCTTCCTTAACCCCTCCAAGATTAATAAGCGCGAAATCGGTGTAAGTGTTGCTTTCCTGTGCGGTAACGCCCATTTTGGGAGGCGAGGGGTGGTTATTAAACTTTATCCAAAAAGCCTGCAGCAGCTCAATGGCTTGTTCTTGCGTAATAATCCCTTTATCGATATCGTTTCGGTAAAAGGGGTAAAGATGCTGGTCGAGCCTACCCGGGTTGAATGAATCCCAAGGATTTAGCTCGGTGATAACGCCAACATGAATAAACCAGTAATGCTGAAGTGCCTCGTGAAAGCTTTGTGGAGCACGGGCAGGCACCTTGCGGCAAATGGTTTCCATCTTTAACAGTTCGGCCTTTCGGTTCTCATCGGTTTCCTTTTCGGCCAGTTGTTGCAACCCATCGGCATAGCGGTTGGCAAAGCCAATAATGGCATTTGCCACAATGCGCATAGCCTCCAGCTCATCAATCTTTTCCTTGTTTTTTGAATTGTGCTTAATGCGTTTAAGCGATGAATCAATATCGTTAATCAGATCGAGCATCCCCTTTTGGAAAACCTTTTTACCCGATACGGTATGCCCGGGTGCACGTTGTTCCTGAAACTCAGTAAATACCCCTGCGCCATAGGCCTGGTGCCATTCGTTGCTAAGCGAAGAAAAAATTTTTTCACGTAGGGTTTTACCAGTCCAGTAGGGTATGATGATATCGCGGTATGCTCTGCGAGTTTGGTCATCAACCTTAAACGAAACCTTTGGACGCGAATTAATAATTTCTAAATCATCAAGACTGTGTAGGCAAACCTCAGGGTAGGTTGGTGCAGCCTTGGGTGCAGGACCACGCTCGCCAACTATCAGTTCCCCTGGGTTAATACAAATCTTCTTGTTAAGCATTACATGCTCAAAGGCTCTTGCCCTCTGAATGGGAATGGGCAAAGTATTGTCGGCATTTTTGTAGTATTCGGTAACCAGTAAGGCTCGCTCAGCCGAGAGTGTGTTAATGGCATCGAGGCTTTGCTTACGTAGCTGTTGAATTCGTTCGGTCATCATATTGTCTAGCTTTGTTATGTTTAACCTCCAATTGTTACAGGAATATCTAAATCATTAAAAAGTGATTTAATTTCTTCAAGTTTACTAGTAGAGTATGGTTGTAGATCCTCTAGTTCGTAGGGTATATTCATTCGGCGGTATTTATCCTTAGCCATGTGGTGGTACGGAAGCAAATCCAAGCGCTTTACACAACCTAACGGTTTTATGATAGCCTTTATGGCTAACAGGTTGATTTCGTCATCGGTTATCCTCGGAATAAGTGGAATCCTGGCTATTATGGTAGCATTGTTTTGCTCCAGATAGTAAAGATTCTTTAGTATTACATGGTTTGGTTGCCCTGTGTAACTTTCATGCTTTTGGGGTGAAATTAACTTCAAATCAAATAGGAAAAGGTTTGTATAGGGTAAAATTGAGCTAAAAACTTCATGCGAAGCAAAGCCACAGGTATCAACGGCAGTATGAATGTCGTTTGCCCGGCAAAGCTTAAGGGTATTTAGTAAAAACTTTGGTTGCATTAGCGGTTCGCCACCCGAGAAAGTTACACCGCCCCCCGATTCGTCGAATATTGGGATGTGAGTTTTTACTTGGTCGAAAACCTCATCGGCACTCATGTAGCTACCAACAGTTTCAAGTGAACGGTATTCCTTACCATTGAGTTTGATTGTACGAAGAACCTTTTCCGGTTCATTTTGTTGACTTTCGGGGTTGTGGCACCAAACACAACGCAGCGGACACCCCTTTAAGAAAACAGTAGTTCTAATGCCGGGGCCGTCGTGAACAGAAAAATGCCGAATATCAAAAATTAACCCTTTTTCCATCTAACAAAAAAATAAATTGAATGAATGCCAGTAATAAGGAACTAGTAGCCTATTTCTTACGAATGAAGTAACGGAAAAAGGAAAATCAGCAAATCCAGCAGGCAAATAGACCCTTGCCGTTGTTGTGGTAAAGCGTGCGTAGCGGTTTGCTGCTCATGTGTGCTACTTAATCAGATGCAAACAAAAGTAAGGTTTTTTATAGCTAAATGCAATGAGAAAAGTCAGATTATAGCTTAGCTACCTTAAAGTGCCCAACATTTTTTATGGCTGAGGTAATGTTTTAACATCATGGGAAAATCATTATTATGTCAATATTCTTCAAAAATTTTATTAAATAGGGCTGCTTGAACTATGCCTAAAGTGAAAAATACTATTTGTTTGATCTTTTTTTAGTTAACATTGTTCAGTAAATTAACAGCGTTAATTATATTTGTATAATAATCGGTAAATCGATGCGGAATAAACTCCTTAAAGAGAAGCGGATGCGCGGCTACTTTATTGAAGCAGCCAAGGAAATCCTTAAGGGTGAGGGCATCGATAGTATGAGCGTACGCAACATTGCCGACCAGGCAGGCTATTCCTATGCAACTCTTTACAACTACTTTAAGGATGTTACCGATGTAATTAACGAATGCATTACCGATTTTGCCGAGGAGTGTCAGGAGTACGTAGAGGAGAAAACCCGCAACCTTCCCGATGGTCCCGAAAAACTTAAAGCCATAATTAAAAGCTATGTGGGATACTTTTTAGAGTACCCCAGTATTTTCGATGTTTTTTTTCTTGAAAAGATAAATAAGATTGAGAAGAAAAGGGACACCTCGCAGCTAATCGTTACGCTTCTTGAGCGGCTGTGTAAGCCACAATGGAACTACCTGATTAATAATGAGTACGTATCGTCGAGTAACGCCGAGAAGGCAATTACAGTTCTTCGGTACCAAATTCCCGGCATGCTTTTATTCTACTTAAACCGGAGTAACCCCGACAGCCCAAAGGAATTTTACTCGCTCATCGATAACCAGCTCGATAAATTGATACGATTTGAAGCACCTGTCCGTACCGCTCAAACCTTTGAGGAGAGTGTTCTTAAATTTATTTTTGATGGAGTTTATCCCGCCGACAGGTATTACTACTTTATTCATTACACCCGTGAGAAACAGGTGGTTGAATCGATTCTTAATACCGGATTTAAGTATATAGAATCGTTCCATAACTCAGCCGAGCAGGTAATAGATGACAAGCTCGATTTTCTATATAAACACAATATATACAAACCCTACGGCAATTTTATTGTGATTATTGGAATCACGAGGAACGTATTCGATAAGTATGCTGAACTAATCCGTAGCAAGGGGGTGAATATCTATATTGAAAATGTTTTGTGCGATACCCCACCTGAGTTTGACGACGAAGCCGAGGAATATCGGTATACCCTTCCAACTCAGTATGTAAAAGGTTATGTTAACTATGTAACCGGTGAAACCCAAAAAAATCCGGGTTTTAATCCGGATTATGACTCACCTATCTTTTTGAATAACCTGAACGCATACTAGCTATTTCAGCTTACTAAAGAACATGGTAATGGCTAACCAGTAGTCGTTGCTGGAGGGGTTCGATTTCCAGAGTGCGCTTGAACCGTGTTTTCCCTTATCGGTAGGGCAAAATTGGGTTACCAGGTTTTGCCGTTTGATAACTGTTATTAAATCCTTTACAGCAGGGCACTCTGCTTTAGATGATAGCACGATAACTGGAACAGAAATATCCTTAATTTTTGACGACACAAATTCTGGTGTATCAAAATACTCGCCTGGCGAAAAAGCCACAACGGCTTTGGTGCGTAAATCCTTGGCGGTATGAATCAGGGCCAGCGAAGCGGAGTAGGAGCTACCCCAAAGCACAAAGGGTAAATTGGTTTGCCTTTTAACGTATGCAATTGCCGCCTCAATGTCGGGAATAGCATCGGTGTAGTTCTGGGGCAAGCCCTTTTCCTTTGCCCTTTTGGCTGTTTCGTTTATCACACTGTTAACCTCGTTGCCCGACCGAAGGTCAACAGCTATGCAGTTATAGCCAAGGTTAACAATTCTTGGGGCAATTTCCATATATTCACCTCTGCTATAGCGTGCCTGATATAGGAGGATTACATAGGGTTTATCTGACGAAAGAAAGTATAAATCGGCAGTTACCTCAAGCCCATCCTTTGCCGGAAACGATATTTTTTGTTGCGACACGGCTACCTGATTGATTATCAAAGTTAAATGTATGGTTAACCATACGAGTTTTTTCATAACCTAAAAGGTTTGGTTAATCTCTTCCGATACAATGGAAATCACATCGTTTTCAACGCCAACAAATCCGCCGGCCGGAATGGCAAAGAAAAGTTCAGCCCCATCGTTTCGGACTATTTTAACTACTCCGGGTTCAAGCGACGAAATAATTGGAGCATGCTTTTTCAATATTCCAAATGAACCCTTTGTGCCAGGCACCTGTACGTAGTAAACATCTTCAACCTGGAAGAACTTTTCAACCGAGTAAAGCTCGCAAATCATGGGGTACTATTTTTTAGCCTCAGCCAACATGCGTTCGCCTTTTTCAATAGCTTCTTCAATTGTTCCAACAAAACTAAAAGCCGCTTCGGGGTATTGGTCAACCTCGCCATCCATAATCATGTTGAACCCTTTGATGGTATCCTTAATGCTAACCATAACGCCTTTCATGCCTGTATAGGCCTCGGCCACGTGGAAAGGTTGAGAAAGGAATCGCTGAACACGACGGGCGCGGTGAACCACCAACTTGTCGTCCTCCGATAGTTCGTCCATACCCAGAATTGCAATAATATCCTGCAGCTCCTTGTAGCGTTGGAGTAAGTTTTTAACCCGTTGAGCAGTGCTGTAATGCTCTTCACCCACCACTTCGGGTGTTAGAATGCGCGATGTGGAATCGAGTGGGTTAACGGCCGGGTAAATACCTAATTCGGCAATTTTTCGGTCAAGAACAGTGGTTGCATCTAGGTGGCTGAAAGTGGTTGCGGGCGCTGGGTCGGTAAGGTCGTCGGCGGGAACGTAGATGGCCTGTACGGATGTAATAGAACCTTTTTTGGTTGAGGTGATACGCTCCTGCATTAAACCCATTTCGGTAGCCAGCGTGGGTTGGTAACCTACAGCCGAAGGCATACGGCCAAGCAGTGCCGATACCTCAGAGCCTGCTTGGGTAAAGCGGAAAATATTATCGATAAAGAAAAGTATATCGCGCCCCTGGCCATCCTCGCCGCCATCGCGGAACGACTCCGCAACCGTTAATCCGGAGAGGGCAACCGTGGCGCGAGCCCCGGGTGGCTCATTCATCTGACCGAATATCAGAGTGGCTTGCGACTTTTCAAGTTCTTCGGTATCAACTAAACTCAAGTCCCACCCCCCTTTAAGCATCGATTCCTTAAATTCTTTTCCGTATTTTATTACATCGGATTCAATCATTTCCCTGAGTAGGTCGTTCCCTTCACGGGTGCGCTCACCAACCCCAGCAAAAACCGACATACCGCTGTAACCCTTAGCAATGTTGTTGATGAGCTCCATGATGATAACCGTTTTACCAACCCCAGCCCCTCCAAATAGGCCAATTTTACCGCCCTTTGAGTAGGGTTCAAGCAGGTCGATAACTTTGATGCCAGTAAAAAGAATCTCCTTTTGGGTGCTTAGCTGGTCGAACTTTGGTGGTTTGCTGTGAACCTGATAGTTACTACGGCGGTCCACCTGGTGCAGACCATCAATGGTTTGGCCAATAACATTAAGCAATCGGCCCTTTATTTTGTTACCCACCGGCATGGTTATTGACTTGCCCGTGGCGCGTACCTTCATACTGCGAGATAAACCGTCGGTTGAGTCCATAGCGATAGCCCGAACGGTACTTTCACCAATATGTTGCTGGCACTCCAGCACCAGTATGCTGTTATCGGGCCGGGTTAACTCTAACGCCTCGTAAATTGAGGGTAGCTGTTCCTTACTGGGAAAAGCCACGTCAACAACTGGGCCGATAATCTGAACAACTTCACCAAAATTATCTGACATAGTTATGCTTTTTGCTTACTTCAAATTTATGAAATTCCCATTGCAAATTCTAACAAAATCAACTATAAATTTACTTCAAAGTTAAGGCTGCTTGTATCATTTTGTTTATGTCAACTGCAACCTCATTTTGCCCATAGGTTTCAGCAATCGATGCCAGTTCCTGTAGGGTTTGGGCTGTTAGTCCGATATCGTCCTGGTAGTATTGCTTCATCCTATCATCAAGTGATACGTAGTAGCGAAGTTTTTGTTCGCTAACCTTTGCGTAATCTAGGGTCAACCTATTGGCTTTTTGTACCTCGTTCAGCTTGTAGTAGTTCTCAATTATACCAAACATAAATAAATCGTATGGGAACCTTGGATGGGGGAGCAACTCAACAGCCTTATCAAGCACCTTTAGGGCTGAATCTTTTTTACCCTCTTCAATTAGCGTTTTTGCCAAACGCGAGAAGCTATTGCGAAGTTTCAGAACCATGGCGGTTCGCTGAACGTTATGGTCGATAAATGCATCGGGCTCATTAATTCTACCCCAACGGAATCGGTTCATCAGCCTATCGTAAAGAATGTCGCTATCGATCCTTGAAACGTTCAGGTAGTCCGATGTGCCCGATTTAATAGGAACCAATCTGTAAGCAAAACCCTCATGTTGCAGGTAATCGGCAATACCTATATCGCCATCGCCATAGGGTGAAACAAAGTAAATGGGACGTTCCCAGTTATTGTTTGTAATGATATCGAGAATTGCAAGGGCGCTTTTGGTTATATATTGTCCCTTGAGAGTCCAATACATGGTATCGACAATCAGGTTTGCATCCTTTTCCTTTACGGTTCCGCTCGAAAGCACTCTTGCTTTATCAACAGTAAGTTTAATCTTATTTGTAGGTAAGTAGTCGATAGGCTTTTCGCCAGGGATTCTAAGTTTTTTAGCAGGATCGTCGCTTAGAACAAAATCCATAAGCTGTTTTAGCTCAACAGGTTCATTTAACCGGTTAACAATGTAAACCACATCGCGGGTTCCCATCACATACTGGTCGTGATTCATGGAAATAGGCACGGGTGCTGATTGGTAGCACTTCATTTTCATCTGGTCAATATACCAGTCGGTTCCCAGCAGGCTTAGGTTAACAATCCTAACATCGGTACGGATACCCTCAACCTCCTGTGCGTACCATAGCGGGAAGGTGTCGTTATCGCCATTGGTGAATAGGATAGCATTGGGTTCGCAGGAGTTCAGGTAGTTATAGGCAAAATCGCGTGCTATGTATCGTCCGGAGCGGTCGTGGTCGTCCCAGTTCTCCGAACCCATAATTATGGGAACAACCATGCAAATTGCGGTGGCTGCAACTGCCGATGGGGTTTCGGAAATTTTTTTACGGAACCACTCGTAAACTGCAAGCACGCCCAGCCCAATCCAAATGGTAAAGGCGTAAAATGAACCGGCATAGGCGTAATCGCGTTCACGGGGTTGTAACGGATACTGGTTCAGGTACATAACAATGGCTATTCCCGTAAGGAAGAATAGCATGAAAACAACCCAGAAATTCTTTTTATCCTTTTTAAGCTGAAGCTGGAAGTATATACCCAGCAAACCAAGGATTAAGGGAAGGAAGTAGTACATATTACGCGATGGGTGGCTTTTCATATCGTCGGTCAGGTTGTCCTGGCTACCAAGGAAAATGGCATCGATTGGTTTAATGCCGCTTATCCAGTTTCCGTTTTCAACACCTCCATGGCTCTGAACGTCATCCTGACGGCCCACAAAGTTCCACATGAAGTAACGAATGTACATGTGCCCAATCTGGTAGCGGAAGAAGAACAAGAGGTTTTCGCCAAAGGTTGGCACATACCGGGTTTCGGTACCGCCATCACGGGCATTTACCTGAACGGGTTTTCCCTGAATGTTTGCCCACTTCTTGTATTCAGCCACATGGTCGGGCTGGTTGCTATACATACGTGGGAAAAGAGTCTTGAACCTATCGTCAAACTCGTACTTAGTTTTTAGGTAGCCCCTTACATACTTACCATCTTTAGGTATCCAAGTTTCCAAATCTTTACTATCGGTAACTGGGGCATTGTAGTACTGTCCGTAGAACAATGGCCTATCGCCATACTGTTCGCGGTTCAGGTAGCTGATAAGCGAAAAGGCGTTCGATGGATTATTCTCATTAATGGGTGTATTGGCATAGGCTCTTATTAGTATCATCATGTACGATGAGTAGCCAATTAGTATTACGGTTACACCTACCAGAACGGTATTAAGAATAACCCTACCTTTTTTATGGCTATAGTAAATAGCATAGGCAAGGGCTCCAAAAAGTAAAACAAAGTAAAAAAACAAACCTGAGTTATAGGGTAAACCAAATGAGTTAACAAAAAGAAGGTCGAACCATGAGCCAAACTTAAAGGTTCCGGGAATAATTATGTATAGAATACTCCCCAGAATAGTTGCTGATACTGCAAGGGTTGTCAGAATTCCGTTTCGGGTAGTTTTGAACTTTCTGAAGTAGTAAATAAATGCTATGGCCGGGATTGTAAGTAGATTTAGCAGGTGAACGCCAATTGATAAACCCATGACGTAAGCAATAAAAATTATCCATCGGGTGGAGTGCGCCTCGTCGGCCTGCTCCTCCCACTTAAGGATTGCCCAGAAAACAAAAGCTGTAAATAACGACGACATGGCGTAAACTTCTGCCTCAACGGCAGAGAACCAAAAGGTATCGGAAAAAGTATAGGCAAGGGCGCCAACTGCTCCGCTACCCAGAATAGCAATTAGTTGACCAGTGGTGGCTTCGTAACTATTACCAACAATTAGCTTGCGGGCAAGGTGGGTTATAGTCCAGAAAAGGAAAAGTATGGTAAATGCGCTTGCCAAAGCCGACATGGTATTAATAAGCGCTGCAACCTTTGTTACATCTGGCGCAAAGAGAGCAAAAAGGCGGGCAATCATCATAAAAAGCGGTGCCCCGGGGGGATGTCCCACTTCGAGTTTAAATGCCGTTGCTATAAACTCACCGCAATCCCAAAAACTTGCTGTGGGTTCAATGGTTAACAGGTAAACTATTGCCGATACTGCAAAAACAAACCATCCGACAATATTGTTGGCTTTACGGAAATTGCTCATGGTTAATTATTTTATTTTGACAATTGTTTATTTGAGTTTACAAGAAAGCAAATGTAGAATATTTTGTTTTACACTGATTACCAATTTACAGTTTTTAAGCCTAATGCCTAAATTTCTTATTTCAATAATAGCCTTACAGGTTGAGGTTTATGTTTATTCAGCTAAATACTGATTAAGTTACAATTAGGTCTATTGGCAACATCATTACTCAAATAATCGTAAAATGGACTATGTTTGTATTTTGTATAATGTAAATTTTTAAAGCATGGATTGGAAAGACAAGCTAAACTTTGCCTACTCAACCAACCCCGACTATAAGCCCAACAATGAAGATGATAATAAGACCCAAGAGGTTGTTCCTCCATCGAAACAGCGGTTAATTGTTGGAATAGAACGCAAGAATAGGGGAGGGAAGTGTGTAACCATTGTAAGAGGGTTTGTTGGTTCCGACGATGAAATCGAAAAGTTAGGCAAAACGCTTAAAACAAGGTGCGGAGTTGGCGGAACTGTTAAGGATGGCGAAATCATTATTCAGGGTGAGATAAAACAAAAAGTGGCCTCAATTTTGCAAGAACTTGGTTACAGGGTAACCATTTCAGGATAGGTTTATGCGTGCTAAGTTTACTATCATAGGTTTTTTGTTTTTTGCCTACCAGCTATCACTAGCTGATACGCTTACCATTATGCAGTATAACTTGATGTATTACGACAAGGAATACAGCGACTGCAATGCTACCAGTAACAATGTTGATGCTAAGGATGGCTACCTGCGTACAATCCTAAACCATGTAAAACCCGATATCCTATCAGTAAACGAGGTAAACGATGCCATTGCAAGCGTTGAGCGCATCAAGACCAACACCCTGAATTACGGTGGCGAAACCCGCTACAAACGAGCTAATTTCAGTGGTAGTTTTCTGGTAAATATGGTTTACTATAATTCTGAGAAGTTAGAGCTGAAATTGCAGGATGCAATAGCCACATCGCCCCGCGAAACAAACGTTTATAAGTTTTACCTTAAAACATCGGGTTTGGTGAATGGCGACACAATCTTTCTTTACCACTTTGTTACCCACCTAAAGGCTGGAAGTTACGAGTCCGATGCACAGCAGCGTGCTGTGGCGGCCTATTCCATAATGAGCTATATATCATCCAAAAATATAAAGGGGAATGTAATACTCTCCGGCGATATGAACCTTTACAGTGCCTCTGAGGGTGCATTTGTAGCCTTTACTACCCCGGTTGGTTCAAACAATTTCCGTTTTTACGACCCCCTAAATGCAGCTGGTAACTGGCACTCCAACTACAACTATCGCTATGTTCATACCCAGTCGACCCGTACGGTTGCCAGTGAGGGATGTTTCTCAACTGGCGGATTAGACGATAGGTTCGATTTTATTTTAACCTCAAGTGAAATACTCAGCGGTACAAAGGGCATAAAATATTTTAGCTACAAAACGCTTGGCCAAGACGGAAACCGTTATAACGGTTCCATTACATCTCCCACAAATACAAGCATACCAACGGATGTGGCAAATGCGCTATACGGCATGTCCGACCACCTACCCGTTGTGATGAAGGTTACATACTCATCGGCTTCCACCCAAGTTAATACCGAGAAAAACCACGTAAGTATCCTGTATAATAATCCGGTTTACAATACGCTTAATGTTCAGGTTCTTGAAAGCACATCAATAAAAGCAATAAATGTTTACAATCTGCTTGGTAACTGCATTCTTAGCGTAATCCCCGAAAGCAGCCTTCAAAAAGTTGGCATTGACCTTACAAACGCTCCTACCGGTGTTTTACTGGTTGAGGTAAGGTTAAACGATGATAGCAAAAAAACAATAAAAGTTATTAAACGATAAAATAATGACAATCATCAGGTGTAAAAAATGTATCTACATTTATACTTTAATTCTCATCATTTTAACTATAAATTCAAAAGCGCAGTACTACCATACAGGAGTAGAATCATTTAAGACTGATTGGAAAAAGAGAGAGTATAAAAATATCAGGTTGATATATCCTGCCGAAACCGATAGCATAGCTAATCAATACCTTTCTGCATTAGCTAAATCCGATAGCCTGAACGATATTGATTACAATCTAGGGACAAGGAAAATAGATGTTGTGCTTCACCCAAATACTGTTCTATCCAACGGATTTGTTGCCTGGGCCCCACGCAGAATGGAGCTTGTAACTCAACCCGATGTTCAGGGTGATGCATTGCTATGGCACAAAACCCTTTCGGTTCATGAGATGCGACATGTGAAACAAATGTATGCGCTAAATGGCGGGACAACCAAAGTATTATCATTGTTATTTGGCCAGCAGGCCGTTGGTTTTGCTTCATCGTTTGTACACCCATGGATTTTTGAAGGCGATGCCGTTTGGGCTGAAACAAACTACTCATTTGGAGGAAGGGGCCGCTCTGCAACATTTTTTAACCATTACTACACCCATTCGGTATCAGGCCAAAAACCTTACCTTTACGATAAATGGCTTTTGGGCTCATACAAGGATTTTATTCCAAACCATTACCAATTTGGCTATCAGCTTGTAAATTACATTAACCACAAGTGGGGAACCTCCACCATCCCCAAAACTTACCGGTATGTTGGACGTTATCCATTCACAATATTTCCTACCTATCTAGGTCTTAAAAAGTTTACCGGGCTATCGAGGAAGAATATTTATCAAAAAGCATTTTCATACAACGATTCCCTTTGGCTTGCCAATTATTCAGTTCATGGAAGTAAGGAGTTACCTAAAATCGCAAAGGAGGAATTTAAAAATTTACTTTACCCGTATCCATTAACGGACTCAACAACAATTGTATATTTAACATCACTTAGCGATACTCCCTGTTTTGCCATTATGGGCAGTAGCGGGGAAATTAAAAAGCTTATAAGTACTGGCATCCTAATTGGCCAACCATCATACACTGACAGCCTTATTGTTTGGGCTGAATACCAACCCCATGCGCGCTGGGAATGGATGAGCAGTAGCGCCATCAAAGTATACAACTTTAAAACAAAGCACTTAAGCACAATTACCGGCGGTAGATTCCATTCTCCCATAATTGATAGGGATAGGATTATCTGCATTGAATATAGCTCAAATGGACGATATAAGCTGGTTGGCTTAAATTTTCGAGGAGAGAAAAGTACTTTGTTAAATTTTGAAGCCGGGTATGAGGTACAGCAAATTTGTTTAGATACACACAATAAAAACATATATGGCATTGCGGTAAGCGAAAGCGGTAAAAAAATCTTTAAAGTAGATTCCACTTTAGCTTTTGAAATTATTTACAATGCGGCTTACCGCGATATCAGAACTCTTTCGTGTCATGGCTCAAACCTATTTTTTAGTTTTACCGATGGTTACACTGAAAATATTTATAGTTATGATATAGAGAATAGTATAGTTTATAAAATTACAAATTTACCGCCCAACTCATCGTACCCAACTTTAAAAAATCAACAGCTATATTTTGTTCACTATACAGTAAATGGCTATCGTCTTGCTTTTTTAAGTGATATTATAAGTAACAGAAAAATAGAAAATAACATATCGCCATATAACGAAGTAGTTAAGGTAAACTCAAAAACAATTCACGATAGTTCTGTTAAAATTCAATCGGAACAAACAGAATTTAAAGGTTTAAAAGCCTTGGTAAATGTACATAGCTGGTTTCCATTTTATACCAAGCCACTAACCGATCCTGCTAACATTGATGATGAGAGCAACATTTATCCTGGAGTAACGCTACTATCGCAAAACTTAACAGGAACAACACTTTTTAATGTTGGGTATGGCTATGGAAGATCTCACTTGTTATTTGCCGAGGTAACCTACAATGGACTATGGCCAATTTTTAGATTAAATTTTGAGCAAACTGACGCACCTGCAAGCCTTTACCGGGTTACTCAGTTTTACCCTGAGAATCGTGACTACTTCAAGAAGGCTGAGCTAACAACAGTATTCCCCTTTACTTTAAGTGGTGGTTTATATAGCTCATCGGTTCAGATGTATAATAAAATTTCTTTTAACAATACATACCTCTACAATGAGAGTATAAACGCTTACCGATCGGGTTTGTATTTGAACGATGTTGGCTTTACCTACTTCTCCTTGCGGCGAATGGCTCATCGGGATTTACAGCCTCGATTGGGCTTAATATTTAATGCAGGATTACTGGCAACTCCTTGGGATTACAGTAATCTTGCGAATTTGTGGTATAGTCAAACAAAAATATACTTACCCGGTTTGCATAAAAACCATGGATTAAGTATAACATTATTAGCACAAAAACAGAACATTAAGTATATATACCTAAATAATAAGGTTAATTTTCCGCCATTCTACGCTTCAAGTCCTTCAACAAGGTTCACTGGTATGTATTTTAACTACATAATGCCAGTTTTGTACCCCGATAAACCCATAAGTTCACTTGTTTACTTAAAGCGCTTATCGCTTAACCTTTTTGCCGATTTTGCTAAAAACAGCTATAAAACATACCAGTTTAATGGATTAGTTACATTAACCGATAATTTACAATCCATTGGCTTCGATGCAATTGTTGATTTTCATTTATTCAGAACATGGTATCCCTTCAGGATTAGGTTTACTCAGGCATTCAATGGGACAGATTTTAATGCTTACTCCGATATCGCTATAACTATCAATTTATATTCTACCTTTGCCAGACCAAAATTGTAGTTGGTTTTTCAATGTTATTTCGTTAAGGACTTTTGTCTTGTTGAGCGAAGCGAAACATCTCAAAACCATAGAAAAATATAGATATACTTCGATTCACTCAGGATGGTAAAGGTTGTTTCTGTTTTGATATCTAAACTACATTGGTTGTTGGGTAGAAAATTTGAATGTCCCCAATTTTTGAGTAATGTTTGATTAAACCTTTATGGTTTAATTCCGTAATAAAATTTATGAGCAAGAACGAGCAAAAAAAGCAAATCCGAAGGGCTATTAAGTCGCATAGGCTATCACTGGATCCCTTCCTGGCAAGGGAAAGAGCGAGTTATGTTTTTGCTGAAATCGAAAACATGGAGCAATTCCACAGTGCGATTACTGTACTTGCTTTTTGGTCGTTGCCCGATGAGATAAATACACACGACTTTGTTATAAAATGGGCAGCCAGCAAGCGCATAGTATTACCCGTAGTGGTTGGTGATGAACTGGAGTTGAGGCTTTTCAGCGGAGTTGAAAACATGGAGCAGAGTGGGGGTTTTGGAATAATGGAGCCCAAAACAGGGCAACTAGTCAACCCCGATGAAATAGATTTTGCCATAATTCCTGGAGTTGCATTCGACCGAAAAGGGAATAGGCTTGGAAGAGGAAAAGGTTACTACGACCGCACCCTCCCTTTACTCCGCAGGGCGGTTAAAGTAGGCATAGCCTATGAGTTTCAAATAATCGATTCCGTTCCGGTTTCGGAACACGATATTCCCGTTGACCTTGTGATTAGCAATTAAATACTGATTATTATGATTAGTGGATTTAGGAGGGCGTTTACATTGGGGTTACTCATTTTAACCCTATCGGTTAATGTTTTAGCGCAAATTCCCAATGGTTACTATGATAATGCCCATGGTAAATCCGGTGCGGAACTTAAAACGGCTTTGTACAATATCATTAAAAACCATACGGTTATATCGTACAATGGTTTATGGACAGCCTTTCAGTACACCGATAAGAAAAGCAACGGGAAGGTTTGGGATATGTACTCTGATAAACCAGGCCAAACACCCCCCTACGAGTATACTTTTGTTACTAACCAATGTGGAAACTATAACTCAGAGGGCGATTGCTATAACCGGGAGCACTCTTTTCCGAAAAGCTGGTTCAACGATGCCAGTCCAATGTATTCCGACCTTTTTCACCTTTACCCAACCGATGGCTATGTAAACAACAGGCGTAGTAACTACATATTTGGAGAGGTTACAACAGTTAGCTGGACATCGCTGAACGGAAGCAAGTTAGGTTCTTCATCTGCTTCAGGAACTAGTTTAACCGTATTTGAACCCATTGACGAGTACAAGGGCGATTTTGCCCGAACCTACTTTTACATGGCTACCCGGTACGAAAACTTAATTGCCTCATGGGCAAGCTACAATACCGAAGCCAAAGCAATACTCGATGGAACCACTTACCCCGCATACAAACAGTGGTATATTACTCTACTGCTTAAGTGGCACCAGCAGGACCCGGTAAGCCAAAAGGAAATTGACAGGAATAATGTGATTTATACTAGCTACCAGCACAACCGTAATCCCTTTATCGATCACCCAGAGTATGCACAGTTAATTTGGGGAAGTTCAACACCAATTACCTTCACAAGCACACCTGTTACCTCTGCCACCGTTGGGGCGACTTATTCATATAATGTTACAGCAACTGGTGGAAATGGGGCACCATTAACCATTTCGGCAACCCAAAAGCCAGCATGGCTAGCTTTAACAGCCACAGGTAATGGAACAGCAATCCTAAGCGGGACACCTGGCCAGGAAAATGTGGGTAGCAATCAGATAACCTTAAAAGCCACCGATGGTGTTAATGAGACAGAACAATCATATACCATAACAGTAAGTTCAACTGTTGCTACTGTTCAGTTTACCTCAACACCCATAACTACGGCAGTTGAAAATCAACTTTATACGTATAATGTTATAGCAACTGGTGGAAATGGAACGCCACTAACCATTTCGGCAACCCAAAAGCCAGCATGGCTTGCTTTAACAGCCACAGGTAATGGAACTGCAACCCTAAGCGGTACACCCGTTCATAGTAATGTTGGAAACAGTCAGGTAGTTCTGGTTGCAACCGATGGAACCAATCAGGAAACTCAAAGTTTTACAATCAATGTAAGTGCCGCAGGAAACTCAAAACCATCAATAACTAATGTTACCATTTCACCTGCATCTCCTGTAACCCGACAGACCATAGCTATTTCCGCAAACATAACCGATAGCGACGGCAGTGTTGAAAAGGTTCTCTTGGGATGGGGGGTTACAGCCGGAAATTTGAATAATACGTACGAAATGCAATTGGAGAATAGTGTTTACAGCGCACCCATTCCTTCGCAATCAACTCCGGGAACAATCTATTTTCAGCTAGCGGCAATAGATAATTTGAAGGATACCGCCTACTATTATGGATCTTTTACAGTAAATCTCAATCAAGTACCAACCATTTCTAGCATATCACATACCCCCACAAACCCAACTTCGGCCGATGCGGTTACAGTAACCGCAAACGTAAGCGACCCTGAGGGCCGAATAGGAAATATTTTCCTACTTTGGGGTATAACAGAAAGCAGTCTAAACAATCAGCTACAGATGAGTGGCACTAGCGGAGTGTATACCTCAGCTATTCCGGCAAACCCATCGCAAACAAGCGTTTACTATAGGGTTAAGGCATTCGATGCCGAAGGGCAACAGGCTATAAGCAGTATAAGTAGTTACATTGTTAATCCAGCAACCGATATTCCAACCGAAACCAGCAAGCAATTTTTGGTTTTTCCCAATCCGTTTAATGCTTTTGTCCAAGTTGAATTCCCGTCTTCTGAAAACTATTCTGTTACTTTTACAAATCTTATTGGGCAGGTAGTTTATAGTAAAACTAATGTAACCGGAAACCTACGAATAGATTGTACTGATTTCCAAAGCGGCATCTATATTTTAACCCTTAAAAACGATACTGGCAAAGTAACTCAAAAGATGATTAAACGATAAGCATTTAATGGCTTTATACAAGCAACCTAGCAGCAGTTTTAAGTAAACCATGAAAATTTGAGTAACTATTTCAATGTCGTTTAGTTAACAAAAATATACATGCCTGTCATCCTGAGCGCAGCGAAGGATCTCTAATCGACCCCATGAGATGTTTCGCTTATCTCAACATGACAATTGCTTCACGAACAACGATTCCACGAACAACGAACAACGCTTCCCGCTCCGTAGGGGCGTAATATTTGTAACGCCATGATTATTCCCACATGTATAGCGATGCACGCAATACATTTTCCAAAGAGCATGGGGAAAACGTTGCATCCTAACAGAAAAGAACTGAAAAGAGCGATTTCCAAAAAAACAACAAGGATTAAAGGTAAAGAGATGCTTCGGCTAGCTCAGCATGACAAGGGAGAAGAAAGGAAGATAGGGTTTTTGTCATCCCGAGCAAAGTCGAGTGAACTCTTCAAAGGATTGAAGAAAAATGAGCAATGAGATGCTTCAACTAAGTCTATCCCGATAAATCGGGACTCAGCACGACAGCGATAATGTTTCGCTTGCACGCAACATGACAAGTAACCTTAACTAAACAACATTGGTAACTATTTTTCTACCTAGTTAAGCTATTAGGTTACACTTATTGCTTTTTGCAATTCTTTATCACCTAAAAACATCAGCATTTATCAAATCATTTTTTATACACTTGTTTACTTACTTCCATTTTTTCCGTATATTGCTATAAATTGACTTTAGTGTTAAGAGTTAGCTGCATATTGGCAATACTGGCTTTTGCCACGCTATTCAACAATAGTCTGGCACAGGATAGTTCTATTGATAGCCTAAGCAAAGCTTTACTTAAACAAGAATCGGATTTGAATAGGTATAAAACGCTAACCGAGCTAGCCATAGCCTATTCCGATAGCAACTACGAAAAAAGTTTAGATTACTGGAAAAGCGCCTTAAGCCTTGCAAACAGGCTGGGGAAAAGAGAGCTGGTAGCCAATGCTTATCATCAAATTGGCTTTAGCTACATGAAAATGGGTGAGTTTAGGTTGTCGCTCGAGAATCTGGAAAGCGCAGGAACTATTTATAAGTATCTCGATAGCACTAGGTTATATGCTGGAATACAAAACGATATTGGTCTTATTTACCGTAATTGGGGCAAATACGATAAAGCCCTTGAGTTCTACTTAAATGCATTAGATTTATATAGAAAAATTGGTGATATTGAGGGAACTGGAATTGCTTCGAATAGTATTGGGCAAATTCACTTTTACAGGGAAAACTATCCAAAAGCAATAGAATTTTTCAAGGAATACTTGGAAATTAACGAGGCAAAGGGCAATTCCAGAGCAGTAGCTGGGGCATCGAATAATATAGCTAGTGCATACATGGAACTTGGAAAATACGATGAAGCCTTGGAGTACTTTCTTAAATCGCTTCATATTTATGATTCATTAGGTATATCAATTGGTGTGGCAATAATACAGGATAATATTGGTTCGCTTTACTTTAAGCAAAACCTTTTGGATAATGCTTTGCTTTACCACCAAAATGCCCTTGAAATATTTCAATCGCTTAAAAGCGTAACCAGGGTATGCTATACCCAAAAAAATATGGGGCAGGTTCTGCTAGCACAAGGGAAAGTTGAACGAGGAATTGAAATGTTCCAGGAAGCGCTAAACAAGGCCAAGCAAATTGGCTTAAAGGATGTTGAAAGAGATTGCAACAAGTTCCTCTCCGAGTGTTATGTTAAAACAAATAACTTTCAAAAAGCATATAGCTACCTGCTTGACCATATCACCATTAAGGATTCCATTTTAAACTCTGAAACCCTTCAAAAAATTGAAGAGCTGCAAGCCCAATATGAAAGGGATAAAAAGGAACAGGAGATTAACACTATAAACGCCAAGCTGAAAACACAGCGATTAATTCTTCTTATAGCTATCGGTTTCAGCTTAGTGTTTATTAGCCTATTTGTGTTAGTGCTAATTGAAAACAGAAAGAAGAAAAGAGCTTTAGTGAACTTAGAGTTGCTCCGTAACCATTTATTCCAAAATATTGCCCAAAATCTTAGCAACCTGCAAATGGTTAAAAACAGCTATGAGGTTGAAGGCTACTTTACCGCTTGGTGGGAGGCTAAAATCAAAAGAGTAGATGAAAAACCATACTTTTTCTACTTTTCATATAAAAATTACACCTTCTGTTACTATGTTATTGCTGCTGAGCCTAATGCCTGCTGCGATTTCATCAACTTCAACATTTACAATATTGTTATTGACTACGTAAAAAGTCATGGGGAATTGAACGAAGGTGTACTTGAGCAATTAAATCTTTATCTTAAAGATGATCCTATTGTAAAATCGTTAGGGAAAAGTTCTATCAAGTTGTATCCCTTTATTCTCCATAAAAAACAAATATTAACACTTTGCCCCGATAATATGGCATATCGACAATTTGGCTCATTTATTGTAAGCGAAACTATACATTGGTCGAACCTTCGATCCGACGATATAGTGTACTTGTTTGGGACTTCGGATGATAAATCGGCAATAAATGAGTTACGTAAAGTGGTAAAAAGCATTGATTTGATGGAGTTTGCTGAGCAAAAAGATTTAGCCCTCAATTTTATACAGTCCCTCGAGCTTAAAGAGGATGCTTTTATAGCCGCTTTTAAGGTTTGATAGTATTAGTTTTTTTGTATTTTTACCACAAACAAAATGAATAATTATGATTCGACTATTGCTAATAAGCAACTCAACCAATGCAGGAGAGGCTTACCTTGAACATCCTAAGAAGGAGATTGAAAAGTTTCTAGGCAACATTAAAAGGGTTCTTTTTATTCCCTGGGCCGCCGTTACGTTCAGCTACGATGAGTATGAACAAAAAGTGCAGGAACGATTCAGTGAATTTGGAGTTGAGGTCGACTCAATACATCACCATCGGAATGCAAAATTAGCAGTTCAGGAGGCCGAAGCTATAGTTGTGGGTGGAGGCAATACCTTTAAGTTGCTTAAAACTATTCAGCATACTGATATTATTGAAGCAGTAAGGAATAAAGTTCTTAGCGGTACACCTTACGTTGGCTGGAGTGCAGGGGCAAATGTTGCCTGTCCTACCATTTGTACCACAAACGATATGCCCATTACTGAACCCGATAGCTTCAGCGCTTTCAGCTTGGTTCGTTTTCAGATAAACCCCCATTACTTAGATGCCAATCCTGAAGGTCATGCCGGCGAAACCCGCGAGCAAAGAATTATGGAATTCATTGAAATGGATCCGCATGTTTACGTGGTTGGGCTACGTGAGGGTACCATGATAAAGCTTGAAGATGTGCAGTTTAGCCTGATTGGTCCTAAACCTGCTCGAATATTCAAGAAAGGACAACCGCCCCGCGAGGTTTACCCCGGCGATGATTTAGATTTCCTTTTTGAGTAATATTCAACTAATAGCAAAAACAGGGCTATAGCCCTGTTTTTATTTTTTCACCACCACATACTCAGCAGGCAGAGTAACCAGTAGTGAGTGGCTGATATGGTCGATTCGAATAACCACCTTCTTTTTGCCAGCATGTTCAACCATTTCGCCCTCAATTCCTTGAAGCGATCCAAAGCGCACCTCGACTTTTGAGCCCGGCTCAATTTGACCTTCCACTGCCTCAAGCTCAATATCCTGAACAAGCAGTTGCTTAATCTGTTCTATCTGCTTGTCGGGTATAGGTACAGCTTTACCTTCAAAGGTTATGTATCTAACCACACCCATTGTGTTGAGCACATCGTAGTATTGCTTTTGGCCAATGTGAACAAAAATATAGGAACGGAAAAGGGGCTCATCTACCATTTTTTTCCGATCGCTCCACTGTTTTAACTTTTTCTGCAAAGGCAGGAATGTTTCAATACCCTTTTCCACAAAACGGGCAAAAACCTTTTTCTCGTTTCGCGGCTTGGTGTAAACAGCATACCAACGGACTAAATCCTTACCTTCTTTCATAGCCTCAGAATTAACATGCAAAGGTAAATATTTTGTAAATCAATTTATGATGGTGTTTAAATGAGTAAGCCTTTTAGTTTGTAAGTAAATAATCCTAATTTTGTATGCATGTTAATCTAGAACTAAAAGTTATGAAGCGATATCTTTCTAAAATGGCCTTAGTAGCCTTTGTGGTCTATCTTTTAAGTATAATTTTGATTAAGTTGATTTTAAATGGTTACACCGACTTTAGCGAGCAATTCTTGAAAATTCTGCTTGAATCAATAATAGCTGGGATAATTTTTGTTACCCTATACTTTGGATTTTTATGGTATATCTTAAAATCAACTTTAGGTTACCTCGATTCCAATTCGTTCGATGAGCCTACCTCTGGCCATAAATTAACCGAAGTGGTTGATACAAGGATTACTGATTTTAATAGTTTTAAGGAAATCTTTTTTAAAAACTACTCACACGTTAAGTATTCCGAAGAGAAAGCGGCAGTTAAATTTTTTAACTCCTTAAGTTTTATCCGTTGGGAGGTTGGTGGAATAGCATACTTGGATACTATAACTGGAAACGTTAAGATTACACTAATACCGTATTCGGGGTATTCGCATGCTGCAGATAAACTGTTAAATGAGGAAATGAAAAGGGTTAAAGAGTTACTCGTAGGATAATTTTTATGCTTAAATTAACTAAAAATATTTCCGGTGATATTACTTGTAATTTCCGATTTACATATTGATACTGGTGGTAAGCTAGGAACCTTTGGCTGGAAAGCCAAAAAGTTTATTACTACACTAGATGCTGTAATTGATCATTACGGTGTAGAGAAAGTTGTTTTGAATGGCGATGTGTTTGACCTTTACAAGTACTCATTTAAAGAGATTGCCGCTGCAAATGTTAAGATAATTGATTACTTTAACCGAAAAGAATTTATTCAGATACGGGGGAATCATGATATTTCGGTTCCGCATTCGCACAACCATTTCCATGTCACAAATTCATCGGGCAAAACCATTCATATAGAACACGGGCATAAGGCCGATTTTTTAAATGGTACTCGTTTTGGTCGATTTATTAGTATAACCATGTATGCGTTTCTGAAATTGCTTATTCGCATTCGGTGGGTAGAACGAACATTTTACAGAGCAGTAGATTACTTCGACGATGTGAATCGTGTTCCCCGAAAGTACAATACCATAAGGTACCTGATGTATGCACTAAAGCTGCTAAAGAAGTACGATATGGTTATACTTGGGCACACCCATAAGCTGGAATCGCATAAGATTTACTACCTGAATAACAAGAAAATATATCTAAACTGCGGCACCTGTTCGCTGGGGCGGTTCCAGGCGGTTGTTGTTGATACCGAAACCATGGAATACGAAACCATTAAAATCCCCAAAAAATCCGAACTTGACTTGGCTCAATTACCTATCCTAAAAAGAAAGAAATAGTTTAACCATCCGTTCATTTCCCTTCCAACCTTTTTTAACAATCTAATTTGCTAAGCATCTATGAGTTTTCAATAAATTCGAAAAAAAATTTGTGTAACATCTGTCACAAATTTTTAAACTTATTGGTTTTTCAAACGTCATATGTAGGGTTTTACAAATAACATTTATGGTATGAAAAAATCTATTCTTTCCATTTTCGTTTTATTAGTAGTCACTTCATTAGTTTTTTCCCAGGAACCCTGGACACTGGAGCGCTGTGTAGAATATGCCTTGGCTAACAATATCCAGGTAAAGCAACAGGAATTGAATGTAAAAGTGAATGAGGTAAACCTATTACAATCGAAAATGGAGGCCCTTCCCACGCTTAATGTCAATGGGAACCACTCCTATAGTTTTGGTTTGGTAACAAACTACATTACCAATACAAAGGAGTCGCTTAACACCCAGGCAAGTAGTTTTTCGATTAGCACAGGTATGCCAATTTACAATGGCTTTCAGCTAACCAATACCCGCAAACAAAATCAGTATGACCTTAAAGCATCGGTTGCCGACGTGGAGAGGGTAAAAAATAACATCGCTCTTACAATAGCATCGCTTTACTTGCAAATCCTATATCAGCAGGAATTAGTTGAAATTGCTAAGCGGCAGGTTGAGCTATCGAAAATGCAGCTGGAAAGAACAAAAGTTTTAGTTTCGGCCGGGAGTTTACCCGAAGGCAATCTTTACGAGGTGGAAGCCCTGGTCGCTTCTGATGAACTACAGCTTGTAAACACTCAAAATCAGCTTAACCTTTCGTACCTTAACCTTACGCAGCTGCTCGAGCTGAAATCGCCAGAAGGTTTTCAAATAGCAAAACCCGTAATACCTGCAGTTGACGGCGTTAAGTTGATGAATGAAAATCCGGCTCAGATATTCAGCACAGCCGAAGGTATAATGCCTCAAATCCAAAACGCAAGGTATAAGCTACAAAGCTCAGAGATTGGGCTTAAGATAGCAAAGGGAGGGCTTCAACCCCGTTTGTCGCTTGGTGCAAACTATAACTCTGGGGCACAGTATCGTATTCAGGATAATTACGATTTTACGGGTGATCCCTTTTTTACTCAAATAAAGAATAATGCCAGCAAATCGATTGGCTTAAGTCTGAGTATTCCTATATTCAATGGCTTAAGCGCACGCAGCAGGGTATCGACAGCACGAATAGGCCTTATGAACGCTCAGCTTGCGTTAGAAAGCGAGCGCAATGCGCTATATAAGGATATACAGCAGGCCTACGCCGATGCAATTGCTGCCGAAAAGAAACTGCAGGCTTCGCTGAAAAGCAAAGCTGCATCGGAGGAGTCGTTCAGGTACACTCAGAATAAGTTTAATGTAGGGTTGGTAACTGCTCTTGATTTCACATCGGCCAAAAACAAGTTAGCCCAAGCCGAAACCGATTTGTTACAGGCAAAATATGAGCTGATTTTCAAAACCAAGATACTGGAATTCTACAAGGGATTGCCCCTTAAGCTATAGCAGGTCCTTGTAGGTTAAATGCTGAAAGTAAATAATTTGCAGAACAAAAAAAACACTAAAGTGAAGTAAATAAACCTAAATACTTAAATAATGAAAAAGGGACTTATTAAATACTTGCTTGGAGCATTAGTTATCCTGATAGTATTTGCAGTTGTTGCCAAGAAAAAGGGTTGGATAGGCAAACCCCTTACCACGCCGGTATATGTTGAAAAGCCTGAATACAGGACAATTACCGAGGCAATTACCGCTAACGGAAAAATCCAACCCGAAGTTGAGGTTAAAATTAGTTCCGAGGTTTCTGGCGAAATCATTGAATTGCCAGTCAAAGAGGGCGATTGGGTGGAAAAAGGGAAATTGCTCTGTAGGATTAAACCCGATACATACATATCGCTTAAGGAGCGAGCCATTGCTGCCGTTAACTCAGCCAATGCCAGGTTAATACAAGCAAAAGCCCAACTTGCCCAATCGGAACTTTCGTTCAAAAGGAGCAAGCAGCTATACGAACAAAAGGCAATCTCCGAGTCAGAGTTTGAAACAGCCCGAACCAACTACGAGGTTGCTCAAGCCGAGCTGAAAGCAGCAAACTACAGCGTTGAAAGCGCTCAGGCATCGTTACGCGAAGCCGAGGAAAATCTTCGTAAAACAACCATCTACGCACCCATATCGGGAACGGTATCAAAGCTTAACGTTGAGCTTGGCGAACGCGTGGTTGGAACCATCCAGATGGCAGGTACGGAAATTATGCGAATTGCAAACCTTAACCGCATGGAAGCCCGTGTAAACGTGAACGAAAACGACATTGTTAAGGTAAAGATTGCCGATACCGCCCTTATTGAGGTTGATGCCTACATTGGACGAAAATTTAAAGGTGTTGTTACCCAAATAGCCAATACTGCCAATGTACAAGGCCTTACAGCCGACCAGGTTACCAATTTCGAGGTGCGAATATTCATTCTTGAAAGCTCATATAAGGACCTTCTCACCAATACCAAAACCAGTCCATTCCGCCCAGGAATGTCAACTACCGTTGAAATACTTACCAATACCAAGCAGAATGTACTTTCTATTCCAATCCTTGCCGTTACAACCCGCATTGATACCTTAAAGAAAACTGGCGAGTGGGAAAAGGTTGATGAGAATAGCAAACCCGATGAAACCAAATCAACCAAAATAGAAAAGCCGAAGGAGATTGTTTTTATAGCCAAAGGCGATACCGCCCGAATTGTTGAGGTTAAAACGGGTATTCAGGATAATCAGTACATTGAAGTTATTGAAGGCTTAAAGGGCGATGAGGAGGTGATTACTGCGCCCTATAGCGCAATATCGCGTAAGCTGAAAGATAAAGCCCTAATCCGAAAGGTAAAAAACAAGGAAGAGCTTTTTAAAACCGAATAGGTAGCATAAAGAATGGCTAAAATACTGTGTATTGAAACCGGAACCACTGTTTGTTCGGTAGCCATAGGCGATGAGAATGGTTTACTTGGGGTCAGAGAGGTTTCTGACCCCAAGGCACATTCAACCCAACTGCCATTGCTTATTAACGAGGTTCTAAGTGTGGCTAAATTTACAGCAAAGCAGATAGATGCAGTTGCTGTTAGTAAAGGACCTGGTTCATATACAGGTCTTAGAATAGGCGTTTCCATGGCAAAAGGAATTTGTTACACTGCCGGAGTGCCGCTTATCGGCGTGGGAAGCTTACAGGCTATGGCTACGGGTTTAATACTATCAAACCCCAATTTACCTGCCGATGCCTTGCTTTGTCCTATGATTGATGCGCGAAGAATGGAGGTTTACACCGCTCTTTTCAATCGACAGGGCGAAACCATTACTGAAGTAAACGCAGCCATAATCGATGACAATTCCTTTGCTGGGTACCTTAAAAACCAGCAAGTTATATTTTTTGGCGATGGCTCAGCCAAATGTAAGCAGGTGATTAATGATAGAAATGCTATATTTATCGATAGTTTTCAGCCTTCGGCACGCTTTATGCTGCCTTTGGCATTAAAAGCATACACCAATGAAGAATTTGAAGACACAGCATATTTCGAACCTTTCTACCTTAAGGACTTTGTGGCAACAACCCCTAAGAATAAGATTATTCCCAATTCTTAGTGGTTTTGCGTTAGCGTTCATTTTCAATTTGAAGATGAATGCTCAAGCCCAGAATGGTAAAAGCGCATTTATAGGCGGAGAAAAGTTGAAGTATCAAATTTACTATGGCTTTATTAATGGCGGTGAGGCAGTGCTGCAGGTAAATGAACAAATTTTTAATAATAAGCCCGCCTATCACCTATACCTTAATGGCCGAACGGTAGGCATAGCCAATACCCTTTACAATGTGAACGACACCTACGAGAGCTATACCGACCCAGCAACCCATTGGCCCTACTTTTCCATACGAAACATACACGAAGGGCGCTACAGGCATTACAGTACTCAAACCTGGGACCACTGGAGTCGGCCCGACTCTTCCATTGTTATTAGCTCCAAAACAGGTAAGGTAGTAGTAGTAAAGGGGTGCCAGGATATACTCTCATCGGTTTACTACCTCAGAAATAAAATGCTAACCATGCCACCCTTAAAACCCGAGCAAACACTTACGGTTGACACCTACTTTACAGACGAGAAGTATCCGCTCACGGTTAGGTTTAAAGGTTACGAAACCATTAAAACCAAGTTTGGCATGGTTAAGTGCATGAAGTTTATGCCAGTTGTTATAACCGGTAGGGTTTTTAAAACCAAGGACGATATGACCATCTGGTTCTCCGGCGACTCAAACTTTATTCCCATCCGTATTAAGTTCGATATTTTTGTTGGCTCAGTTTACTGCGATTTAATTGAGTATAAGGGGTTAGCTAATGAGTTTACAGCGTTGGAAAAGAACTAAACTTTCCTCCACAAACCTATCAAGTTAGTTCATCAGGTTTTTTCCTAAACTTTATACCAATAGGTTGTTATTATTTTTTTATTATTTTCAATTTTACTATATTTGCAACCCATTGTAAAATAGAACTATATGGCAACTACAGCGGATTTTAAGAACGGACTGTTCATTTTATTCAACGGAAAAATTTACACCATTGTTCAGTTTCAGCATGTGAAACCTGGCAAGGGTGGAGCATTTGTTCGAACAAAACTTAAGAGCCTTGAAAACGGAAAAGTAATTGAGAACACCTTTAATGCTGGGGTAAAAATTGATGTTGTAAGGGTTGAGCGTAGGCCTTATCAATTCCTTTATAAGGACGAGTTAGGTTACCATTTCATGCACCAGGAAACCTTTGAGCAAATTTCGCTTGATGAGTACAAGATTGAAAACCCGGATCTGCTAAAGGAGGGACAGTATGTTGAAATGATGGTTGAGGCCGATAATGAGAATATACTTACCTGTGAGCTGCCCCCATTTGTTGAAATGGAGGTAACCTACACCGAGCCTGGCCTAAAAGGCGATACCGCATCGTCAACAGCACTTAAACCCGCAACTGTTGAAACCGGCGCCGTGATTAACGTTCCTCTTTTTATTAACATTGGCGATAAAATTAAAATTGATACCCGCACAAGGGAATACTCGGAAAGGGTAAAGTAATTTGCGAAAATTATTTAGGCTACTATTGTTTTATTAGTATTTTTGCAGTAACTTATTCCTCTTTTGGAATAAGTTATTTTTTTAGGTTAAAAATCAACTTATGTCGATAACCGCCTCGCAAAATAGGCTAAAACTGAGTACGTTCAAGCTAAACGCGCTCCTAGGTATGGCCCAAGCAATAAGCGCTGAGCTGAAAACCGAGGAGTTAATTGACCGTTTTCGGCTTATATTGAACGACGATTTAGGTATCGATAGGATATTGCTTTACAAGATTGAGGAGGGCAAGTGGCAACTGCTGCTTAACAGCAATTGCCCCGACAGGGTAGTTGAGAATATAAATGTAGAGCGCGATTTACTTCCCTTTAACGAGATCACTTTTGTAGGAGTATCGGAAAATCCTATATTGCTGGAGCTCGACGTAATAATTCCGGTAATTCAGAATAATCAACCGGTGGGGTATGTGCTGATAGGCGATACCAATGAATACGAGAAAGGGGTAAGCGCAACCATCCGCCATTTGAACTTTGTTCAAACCCTATCAATAATCATTTTTGTTGCCATAGAGAACCTGCGGTTATTCCATAAAAGTTTGGAGCAGGAGGCAATGCGTAAGGAGTTGGAGCTTGCCTCGCGCATGCAGTCCATGCTTATCCCATCGCCCGCCGATATGCCTAAAATCCATGGGGTAAGCATTGGGTCGTACTATAGCCCGCACTTTGAGGTGGGAGGCGACTACTACGATGTTATAGCCCTTGGCCCCAACGATCTGGGTTTCTGTATAGCCGATGTTTCAGGTAAAGGAATTTCGGCTGCATTGCTTATGTCAAACTTTCAGGCAAACCTCAGGGCATTATTCAACAAGGATGTTAGCCTTTCCGCATTGGTTGAAAAGCTAAACGAAAGGGTAATGGCAACCGCAAAAGGGGAGAAGTTTATCACCATGTTTGTTGGCCGTTATAACAACCAAATGCGAAAGCTTGAGTACGTGAATGCAGGACATAATCCGCCTTTTATGTTTGTCCGAAATTCAGGTAAAATAATTCAGCTTTCATCGGGATGCGTTGGGTTGGGGATGATTGATGAAATCCCAATAATTAATCAGGGTGTTCTGAATATTGAAGAATCAAGCACTTTGCTTTGCTACACCGATGGGCTGGTTGAAACCATCGATGGCGATAGGGTGGTTTACAACACTAAAATTTTAGAAAAACACTTCTCGCGCAACCAAAACGTTCAGCAAATAATTAACGCCATTGCTCAGGAGAGGGAATCGGATGCCGATGTTTTTGACGATATTTCGATACTTGGATTCGATTTTGAGTAGCTGTATTCAGTAGCTAAAATATAGGCAGCGTATCCCCAGAAAAGAAGAGCCACCTTGTCCATATCCAAAAAATTATTCATAATACCATGTACAATATAGGTGATTAATCCCAGTAGTACACCTATAACTATATTTCTGTTGTCGCTTTTGGGCTTTAGCTTCAGGGCTAGCCTAAACCCTTTGTAAAGCAATAAAATAATAATGAGAAAAAAAGCCAACGCTGCTGGAAGGCCCGCCTCCGACAACAGCCCCAAGTATTCGCTATGGGCATTCCCTTTTAAACCAAGGTTAGAGCTTTCCCTGGTTTTAAGATACGAAGCCTGGTAAGGAGCATACTGAAACATATAGGTGCCTGGGCCCCAGCCTAACAGGGGTTTTTCCTCAAACATCCTAATAGCCGAAGTCCAACGGTTTAGACGTTCAACATTCGATTCATCGGTTCGAATATTGGCAATAGAGCTAATGTGCTTTCTAATATCGCCGCTCGATGCGGTTTTGTTCTGGTTTAGCCAAATAAGAATGTTGTCCTGGAAATAGAGTATTGACCCAAAAAAAAGTATTGCCAGAAGAGCAAGGTATCGGAATCGAATTTTAAGTAACCATGCAACCCACACAACCCCTGCCACCATTAAGCTAAGCCATGCTGCTCTGGTGTACGATAAGATTAACGCTAAAAGCAAGATAACTGAAAGTAAAAGGAAAAGTACTTTTGATTTTGACGACTCTGACGAAAAATAAAAAGCTATGGATACCGGAATTAGCAATGCCAGAGTGGCTGCGTAGGAAGTATGGTCGACGAAAAAGGGGTTACACGAACCGTGAGCAACAAACTTATCAAAAAGCCCATTTTGCCATTGCTTGGAGAGGGTTATTATTATTACAGCAAGCATGCCTATGGTATAGAAAGTAGCAACTTTTTTAAAGGATACGGTACTATTAACAAAATGAATGAAAGGCAAATAGAGTAGCACTATGAAGTAAAGGATTTTTAGCACCAAATATTTTAACGACACAAGAGGGATTGTACTCGTAACGCTGGTTACTGTAAGCCAGCCCAGAAAAAAGTAAATGGTAAGTAAAACAGGATTCCATGCAAGCCATTGAATTTTAGAATTTTCCGAACGCATCATTAGCAGAGCAATGGGAGTTAAGGCTACAAGCATTAGCTCCGAAGGCACCCAAATATCGAACGGCAAATCGGGAAAAAACTCAGATAGCTGAATGGATAATGGACTCAAAATTAGGTATACCAAATAGAATTTTACCGGAAAAAGAATGTAAACCAGTATGAAGATTAAAAGCGGGGGAATGAGAACAAAAAAATCACGTTCAGTACCTATTAAAAAGGCATTTACCAGAATAAATATAATGCTGGCAGTAAAAATCCATTTTTCTTTTGTGTGGCTTAATATCGATTTTATGGAATCCATTTACCAGTAGGCAAACTTACTTTGTAGGATACTAAAGTTATCATTGATTAAAACTATTTTTTAATCGCTTAATGTATTCCTGAAGCAGAAGTAAGAAAATGGCAAAAATTATGGCCGATAAGGTGGCAGTAACCACAATTAAGCTGCGTTTAGGGTAAGCCTTTTTATCGGGAACATCAGCCCTATCAATAATGAACTGTGTGGGTATTTCCTGATTAGCCTCAATTCGGGCAACTACTATGCTCTTCCGCAATTCGTTTAGCTGTGTTGAAAGGTCAGAAATTTCAAAAGTATAGCGCGTATGCTTTGCTCCAAAACCACCAAGTTTGGCAACCTCTTTGTCCAGGGTTGAAAGCTGCAATTTATTTCCCTTTAGGAGGGCGTTAAGGTATTCCTTATAGAATCGACCAGCTTGGCGTTTGGGGTCAATAATACCATTTGACATTACTGAGGCAAGGGAATCCTGTAACTGGTTTAATTCCTGCTCTACCAGTGCAAATTGCCTTTCCAAAGCCTTTAAGGCATTAACAGCAACCTGTGCTTTGATTGAACGCATAAGGCTATCGGAATACTCAACCACTGTATTTGCAATTATAGCTGCCCACTCAGGGTCGCGATCCATAACCTCAATGTTGATGCTTTGGTAGCGAGTAGCCTTAATCTTAATTTTTTCATCAAATTTTCTGTAGGTTTTGGATTTAATTCCGGGTGTAGTGGAATCAATTTCCCAGTGTTGTTGTAACTTAAGCGCTGAAATCACCCTATCCTTCAGCGATCTTGAATTTAACACCTGAAGGAACTGTTCCATCTCCTCGGTTTCGCCAAAGGTAGTAAGCCCTTCCTGCTTGTTTTCGGTAATCAGCTCCTTTGAAACCTGATTGGCTACTGGTGGAAAAATTGTTGCGGTGGCCTTATACTGATTCTTAATAAAAAGCGAAGCTACTAATGAAATTACGAATGCTGCAATGCCAATGATCAATAAAAATTTTCGACCATTCCATATGGTTTGAGCAATAGTTTGCATCGATTTATCCATACTAATCTCGTTGTTATCCATGGCAAATGTTTTTGAATGCTTGAGGTCCAAATTTCATATTTTTATTGTAATGTAACAAAAAGGCTTGCCCTAAAGCCGATATGCAAGCCTCATTAGAACTCCTGTTAGATATAACGGAATTAGTCAACCGCAAGTATAATACTGTAATTCTTTTTCCCTTTCTGAACAAGAATGTATTTACCGTTCAGCAGGGAATCGGTATCAATGGTAATATCAGCATTGTCAACCTTTTGCTTGTTGATGCTTAACCCACCGCCCTGAACCAGACGACGCAGCTCCCCTTTTGACGGGAAAACCTTGGTGAGCTCAGCAGCAAGAACGGAAAAGGGAATACCCTTGGCAAGCTCTGATTTCTTTACCTCGAAAGTGGGAACACCCTCGAAAACGGAGAGGAATGTATCCTCGTCCATGCGGTTAAGCATATCGGTAGTGGCGCTGCCAAAAAGCATTTCCGATGCTTCCACTGCCTTGTTGTAATCATCCTCCGAATGAACCATTACAGTTACCTCGCGGGCAAGCGTTTTTTGGAGCTTACGTAGGTGGGGTTCCTTTTTGTGCTCAACAATTAGGCTATCGATGGTACTTTTATCGAGCAGGGTAAAAATCTTGATATACCTTTCGGCATCCTCGTCGGAGGTGTTGAGCCAGAACTGGTAGAACTTGTATGGTGATGTGAGGCGAGCATCGAGCCATACATTTCCACTCTCGGTTTTACCAAACTTGGTGCCATCGGCCTTGGTGATGAGCGGAATAGTTAAAGCAAATGCTTCACCGCCAAGCTTACGGCGTATGAGTTCGGTGCCGGTTGTGATGTTTCCCCACTGGTCGGACCCACCCATCTGCAGCTTGCAGTTCATATTTTGGTAAAGCCAAAGGAAATCGTACCCCTGAACGAGCTGGTATGAGAACTCAGTAAACGACATACCTTCCTTGGACTCCTCGCCAAGGCGCTTTTTTACGGAGTCCTTGGACATCATGTAGTTAACAGTGATATGCTTGCCCACGTCGCGGATAAAGCTAAGAAAATCGTAACCCTTCATCCAGTCATAGTTGTTTACAAGGACAGCCGAGTTGGGTTTACCGCTCTCAAAGTCCAGAAACTTTGAAAGTTGACGTTTAATACCCTCCAAATTGCGCTGGAGGGTTTCCTCGTCGAGAAGGTTTCGCTCCTGGGATTTTCCGCTGGGATCACCTATCATTCCTGTTGCACCTCCAACAAGAGCAATGGGTTTATGCCCTGCAAGCTGAAAGCGCTTAAGAAGCAGTATTTGTGCAAAGCTGCCAACGTGAAGCGACTCGGCTGTGGGGTCAAAGCCTATATATCCGGCAGTCATTTCCTTAGTAAGCTGCTCTTCGGTTCCGGGCATCATATCGTGTACCATGCCCCGCCATTTTAATTCCTCTACAAAATTCACGGCTAACCAATTTTATCATTAAACAAAAAAAGGCCAAAATTTGGCCTTCAAATATAGTTCATTTAGAGTAAATAGCCGAAATATACCAAGTGATTAATCGTACTTTATTTCGCTTTTAAATGCTCCGAAATCGATTCAAAGTGAAGGTAAGGGTAAATACCAGGGGCAAGCTTTGAAAGGGGCTTAAACAGCATTGATTTATTTTTAGTTTGTTCAGAGTAAAAGTTGAAACGCTCATTGGATTTTTCAACGAAAACAATGATCACGCTTAATATTATTGCATATTTCACTACACCGAAAACCAATCCCAGAATCTTATTAACCATACCCAGAGGGGTAAGGTTGAAAAACTTATCGATTAGCTTTCCGGTAAAGTGAACAGCAATAACAACAACTACAAAGGTAATGGCAAATGAGACTAAAGGTATGTACTGCCCGGATAAACCAGCCTTTTCCATTAAAAGCATAGCAGTAAAATCGGAGAACCGAATTGCTACCCAAATGCCAAGTAAAAGAGCTGCCAGCGAGGTGAGCTGCATAATAAGGCCACTAATAAACCCCCTAACAGCACCAACCGCTAGGAGTATTGCAATTATAATATCAAAAGTGGTCATAATTTAATTATTAAGTTAAACCGTACACCTGCCTACACAGTCAAGTATCTTGCCCAGATTCTCATTCCGGAGGAAGTAAACAGTGTTCTTGCCCTCGCGCTTGCATGAAAGTACGCCCCTGTCCTTTAAAATACCCAAGTGGTGCGAGGCTGTAGATTGCTCAATGCCAAGCGTTTCGTATATTTGAGTAACTGTCATTTGGCCTGACTTTTCCAGTAGGCTAATAATTCCAATACGGAGTGGGTGGGCAATAGCCTTCAACATGCTTGCAGCCTGCTCAAGCTGCTCAATCTTCAATTCTTCAACCTGTACCATTATCGTTCTGAATTTCAATCATATTAAATACATGCAAATATATTAATATTTTGTTTTACCAGCAATTGGTATATATCAATTTTTTAAACTTTGTTTAGGTAAACAGTGTTTAGTATGGGCTAAATTTGGTTAATTTGCCCTTTAATAGATAAAAGATATATGCTAAACCAGATAAAGGAGCCGATTAGTAATCATTTGAATGACTTTGAGCCATTTTTCAGAAAGAATATGGGCTCCGAAATAAAGCTGCTTGATCTGATAACTAACTATATAGTTAGGCGGAAAGGTAAGCAATTACGACCAATACTCGTATTTCTGAGTGCTGGGGCTTGTGGAAAAATAAACCGGTCAACCTACGTGGCTGCGGGGATGGTTGAGTTGCTGCACACTGCAACACTGGTTCACGATGATGTAGTAGATGAAGCTTACGAACGTCGGGGCTTTTTTTCGATAAATGCCTTATGGCGTTCAAAGGTAGCGGTGCTTGTAGGGGACTTCATCCTGTCGCGGGGTTTACTGGTTGCCATTGAAAATGATCAGGTTGAGATGCTGCGAGTGATCAGTAGTGCTGTTAAGGAAATGAGCGAGGGTGAGCTGTTGCAGATTGAGCGTTCCAGAAAGATGAACATTGATGAGGAAACCTACTACGATATCATTGGAAAGAAAACGGCATCGTTAATAGCCTCCTGCTGTGCCAATGGCGCAATATCGGCTAATGCGACCAAAGATATGGTTGACAGAATGTACCAATTTGGTAAATACCTAGGCATGGCTTTCCAGATGCGCGACGACCTTTTTGATTACCAGCCATCGGGGGTAATAGGTAAGCCTACAGGTAACGATATTAAGGAGCACAAACTTACACTTCCTTTAATTTACGCACTTTCCAAATCCGATACCCATGAAAGGAGACGAATTATCAGGCTAATAAATGGTGGGAAAAAGGCAAACATTGCGGAGATAGTTGATTTTGCCAAGAGCAAAGGGGGGATTGATTATGCAACAAAAAAAATGTTTGAGTTTCGGGATAACGCTAAGCAAACCCTTGAAGTATTTCCCGATTCGGAGTATAAGAAATCACTATTGCTCCTTGCTGATTATATGGTAAGCCGCGAGAAGTAAGATTAAAGCGAGGGTAGTTTAATCCCTTTAAAAAGCTGATAGGTTTCAAGGGCATAGATATCGGTCATGCCAGAAATGTAATCAACAACTGCCATCACCTTGGAATAGCTATCGGTGCTTTCAGCAAAATACTGTTCAGGTATCAACCTAAGGGCTTTTTTTGAAACAGGTTTGGTAGGCTCAAGGACAGCACTGGTAAAGATATCGAGTAGTTCTCCAATAATGGTAAAGCCAGCAATTTCAATTTCAACCACCTTGGAGTGGTTGTAAACCTGGTTAACGGAAACATTCCGTATCTCGCCCATTGCCTTTGCCAACGTTCCTTCCAGCTGGTCAATAAGTGGCTTTACCGGTTGGCCAGATATAATTTGGTCATAGCTTTTAAAAAAGTTATAGGAACATTGCTCAATAAGCTTACTGATTGTAATAGCCCTTAGGTAAGCAATGCGTTCGTTAATATCGTTAACCGAGGCAAGTGTTTTCCCAATATCATCCCTTTTGCTTGCTGGTTCGTCATCAAAAAAGGAGAGGTAAAGGCTGGTTACCGCATTGGTTGAAAGAATGCCAAGTTTATGGGCGTCCTCAATATCCATCACCTGGTAACAAATATCGTCAGCGGCTTCAACCAGGTAAACCAGAGGATGACGGCAATACCTTCCATTGCTAAGCTGGATAAGTCCTGTTTGGCTGGCTATCTCATTAAAAACGTCAGCCTCAGATTTGAAATAGCCAAACTTCTTTTCGTTTAAAATTGAGGGGTAAGGATACTTAACTATTGAGGCAAGGGTTGCGTAGCTGAGACGGAAACCGCCGGTTCGTCGGCCCCTAAACTGATGGGTAAGCAGGCGGAGGGCATTTGCATTACCCTCGAACCGGAGCAGGTCGCTTTTTTCCCAGCTGTCAAGTTCAGGAATTTGGTGGTTGGTGAAAAAATGTCTAAAGGCATCCTCGCCGCTATGGCCAAAGGGGGGGTTTCCCAAATCGTGAGCAAGGCAAGCCGCTGAAACTATAGTAGGAATATCGGCAATTAGCTGTGCTGGGCAGTCAAACCTATCGGGCTGCAAAAGGTTTAGTACACTCCGCCCCAGCGAACGGCCAACGCTGGAGACCTCAAGGCTATGGGTTAACCTGTTATGCACAAAAACGCTACCCGGGAGAGGAAAAACCTGGGTTTTATTCTGTAAGCGCCGGAATGGGGAAGAAAAAATCAGCCTATCGTAGTCGCGCTGAAAGTTTGTTCGGGTATAGTCAATTGTCGATTTCGATGGTGATTCGCCCGTTCTGATAGGGCTTAAAAGTTTTTCCCAACTTAACATAGTATTCATGATAAAAAAACCGGGTAAACCCGGTTTTATATTTGATTTTCGGATAGCAAATGGCTGACATTGAAAGCAATTTTCATAATCTTGACCACATTCCCGTCAGCATCCCTTATTGGGGTGTAAGTTTCGTAGAACAGGTAGGTTTTATCGTTAATGCTGAACTTTGAGGTTTCCTTTCTCACAATGCCATTATTTAGATCTTCCCAGAACTGTTTGTAGTTTTTACGCTGTTCCTCAGTAAATTCCATTTGATAGGAATGGTGCCTACCAATAACATCATCGGCATTAAGATTAAGCAGCTGAAGGTAGGCCTCGTTAATAAAGGTAACATTACCCTCTGGGCTATACTCAATAACGTAGGCGGAGTCGTTAATGGCCTTATAGAGGTTTTCAAGTTCAATCACCTTTTTCTCAAGGTCTCGCTGAAAGGCTTCTTCCTTTTCGGATTTCTTTGAAATTTCTTCCTCCATCATTTTGGAAGCGGTAATGTCGCGGGTTATACCAAAAGTACCTATGGTTTCGCCGTGGGAATTTTTAAGGGGGAGCTTTGAGGTTTCAGCCCAGGTTACCCTACCGTCGTTCATTACCTCCTTTTCAACAATACCGATAATGGGTGTGTCGGTTCTAATAATTCGTTGCTCATCTTCATAAGCGGGGCGGGCGTGCTCCTCGGTAAAGAAATCGAAATCGGATTTACCGATAAGTTCCTCTTGCTTTGACATCCCAAAGAACTCGAGGGTTGATTTGCTAACCTTAATGAATCGGCTTTTTAGATCCTTAAAGTAGATTTTATCGGGTAGGTAGTTAAGCAGTGAGTCCAAGAGTGACTTTTCCCATTCCAGCTGTTTCTGGTTTTCCTCCATCTCGGCAGTACGCTTCTCAAGCTCCTCCTTAATGGTCTCCAACTCCTCAAGATTTTGCCTAACCTCTTCCTCCTGAGCCTTCATTTCCTCGGCCTGTTGCTGAGTTTTAGCCAGGAGTTCCGCTGTACGAATGTTAGTTCGTACGGACTGGAGTGTTTGCCCAATACTCTGGGCAACCTTTTCAACGAACTCAATCTGGTAATCCTCAAACTCGTTGAACGATGCCAGTTCAAGCACCCCAAAAATTTTATCCTCAACCTTAAGAGGCACAATAAGCAGGTTGCGTGGTTTGGCCTCACCAAGCCCAGAGGATATTGCTATATAGTTTTCAGGGATATCTTTTAAGTAAATGGTTTGTTTTTCGAGAGCACAAGTACCAACAAGCCCTTCACCCAGTAGGATGTGTTTTTTTATAAATTTTTGCCGGTTGTAGGCGTAAGCAGCAGTTAGCTCAAAGTAGGGTTCATCGGTATTTTCATCGTTGTAAATGAAAAGTCCACCCTGATTGGCGTTAAGAATACCAACCAGATTTTTTACAATGCTGCCACTAAGCGCTTCGATATTGTTATTGTTTTGGCGGAGTATATCGCCAAACTTGGCCAACCCCTCATTAACCCATCTTCGTTTTTCCTCGTCTTGCTGCCTGATTAAAGCCTCTTCCCTTGCCTTACGAAGATTCTCATTCATTTCAATTAGCGACTTGCCAAGAACGTCTTCCTCGCTGAGGAGTTCAAGAGAGGTATCGTAATTACCCAATCCAACCTGTTTTGCAAACTCGGTTTTTTTGTAAAGGCCCTCAACTGTTTTGTTTAGGTGGGCAATCATGGTGCCAATTTCGTCGTTGTTGTCAACTTCAACAATCATGCTGTTGCCAACATGACCTTTAGAAAGGCGCTCTAGATTTTGAGTTACTTTAGATATTGGATTAATAAGGAATTTTAGGGTCATGAGGTAAATGAATCCGGAAAGAAGCAAAATGCCAATCAGCCCAACGGCTAGGGTGAACCAGAAAATATTACGAGCCTGAACTAATATGGTTTCGCGTGGGGTAACCAGCACAAAAGACCAGTGTTGTGGGCACTTGCCCACTGAAATGGGTCGGAAAGTAAAGTATGATAGCTTTCCGTTGATATCTATTGCTTCAAATTCAATGGGTTCGCCATTAATAACCTTATCCTGAACGCCATGCAAGGTAAATATGGATTCGTAGGAAAACAGGGCATCGTCACCAATCAAATCCTTATCGGGGTGGGCAATGAACTTAAACTGAGGGGAAATGATAAAAGCGTAGCTATCCTTGTAGGGGGCAATACTCTTAACAACCTGATGGTAGTTTGAAAGGGGAATGTCGAGTCCGGCAACCCCGGCAAAATTACCGTCGATAATGCAGGGAGCAATAACGCTGGTCATCAGAATATTTTCGGTTTGACCTTCGTAGTTGTCAAAATAGGGTTCCTCCAGGCTTTCGGTTTTATTGGTTTTTAAAGTGATATACTCAGCGGAAGATTCTGTCTTTTCATTTCTAATGGTATTTGCCAGTATTTTGCCGTCCTCGCGCCACGAATAATTCTTAATACGTCCGTGTTCATAGGCATACCCGGGTTCAATGAATTTGAGTTCCCAGCTATCCCATACGGATATTATCTCTGGGTATTGTTCAAGTATATCGGAGTAAAGTTTATTGTATTCCTGAACATTTGATATTTTGCCCTCCTTAATGCTTACAGCCATTGATGAAGCAATGGTTCGGGCTACAGCCATATATCTTTCAAGAACAGCCTCAAATTTTTTTACCTCTTTGTCGGCTAAAACGGTAATGCGCGATTTGGCTGTTTCAATGGATAAGCGGTTAAACCTAGCACTGGTGAGGAAAAGAAGAAAGAAAAGAATAAGAAACGATGTTCCGGTGAACAGAAAAATAATCTTATCTTTTAACGACAACTTCAAGATTGAAGTTAAAAGCCTCGTTCTTGGTAGTCTCATAAATCCTATTAATAAAAACTTTGATACTTTCTAATGCGAGGGTTAACACACATTACAGGGATATCAAGTTTGGCCTCCTGCTTGCTATCGAGGAAATCATCATACTTGTCGGACATAATAAGAACAAGGTCAGCTTCAATGGTACGGCCAAACCTGAAAACTTCCTCTTCAAAAGTTCCCTTTTTCTTGGCGGTTTTAATACCGTAAACAATATTAACCCCATCGAGCATTTTTTTGGTGAAGTAGATGTTGTTGGCCAGCTGTTTCTTTTTACCATCGTCGGTTAGAAAAGGCTTAATTAGGTTAACGTTACACTTGTAGTACTTGGCAAGGTAAATTATCCAGTGAACCGCTTCCTTGAACTTTCTGTCGTGGTCAACAGGGATAACAATTTCAATATAGTGGGAGTGGATTGGGGCTTTGCTGACTACAATGAAAGGAAGGGTTGTATCCTTGAAAAATAGATTTTTAAGGTACCTCGATATGCGGTGCTCTTTACTGCCAAATTTATATGCATAGTAGGCCACAATAAGATTAACATGGGCTGTAAGGATTAACTCTTTGATAATACGTTTGGGGTATCCTTCTAGGACAAGGGTTTGTGGTTTAAAACCGTACTTAAGGTCAAGTTCCGAAGCAGCCTTTTCAATTTTGGCATTATAGGTTTCTATTTTTTTGAAATTTACCTTACGGTATATGGAATCAATAAGCCATGCACGGGGAATGATGTTGAGCAACATGATTTCATTACCTCCAGCTTTTGCGAGCTGAAGGGCATGTTGAAAGGCAATTTCGGAACCTTCGGTAAAATCCCAGGGAACCAGAATGATTTTTTTAATATTATCCATAACCGGAACTTTTGGTCAATATTTCAACTTTAACTATGCAAAATAGCAAATATTTAACAAAATAGTAAAAGTAATACAAAAAAATGTAAAAATCACTACAAAGATGTATCATTTTCTAATTCGTTCATCCAGCGCTTAAGATTTTTGAGCTGAACATCTTTGTTTACATTCCTTAATCTACGTGCTGTTTGGGTAAAATACTGGTGTTTCTGTATGAAATCAATTTGTATCAAATTCCAGTCGTGGAGCGAACCCACCATGCCATGCTCGTGAAGTTCCTTGTAAAGGGCGTTGGAAACGGGTATAAAATCGGTTCTGCCTAAGTAATCCAGATCGGCATCGCAAATAATTTCCTCCAGGATGTTTTTGGGTTTTGGGGGTAACTTGGTAGCCATAATGATTTCAGCAACCCGGGCAATTTGCTCGGGAGTATAGCCGTAGCGGGGCAATATTTCATGTGCCATTTTCACGCTCATTTCCTCGTGCGTTGCATAATCAATTAAGTGGCCCATATCGTGGAACAATGCAGCGGTTCTAACCAGAAGCATGTCTTCGTTTGATAGGTTTTCGGCCCTGCCAATTAGTTCAACTTGAGTATAAACGTCAACGGTGTGTTTTAAATTGTGGTAGTACAAATTTTTTGGTAAGCCTTTTTCCAGCTTTTCAAGAACAAATTCCTCCAGATCGGCTAACCGTACAAGTTGAAGTTCAACCCTAAAATCATTATTTGGGGTATACATGGTGGACTCGGAAAATTTTGGAAGGAAGCCTTCCACAAAGTACATGTTAACATCGCCCTTGTTCTTGATTGGAATCTTACCCCGGAGCTTGCATTCGAATAGATCGCGAACAACCAGGTAGGTGTTTTCCGAAATGTTGATTTTACCCGGTTCGCTTGCCGATTCCATTCTGCTAGCAACATTTACAGTTGTTCCCCAAATGTCGTATGACAACTTGTTGCGGCCAACAATACCTGCAATAACGGGGCCGGTATCGATGCCAATTCTTAGCTCCCAGATTTCATTTCCGTTGTTGAGCTGCTGGTTAAGCTTTTTCATGCAGCCCATCATCTCTACTGCCGCTGCAACCACCTCAAATGGATTCGTTCTGTTCGGATGGGGTATGCCGCCAGCACACATATAGGCATCACCTATGGTCTTAATTTTTTCAATCCCATACTTTTCCACAATGCTATCGAATTCAAAGAAAAGCCTATCGAGTTGGTCAATCAGAGAATCGGCATTTAATTCGTCAGTTATTCTGGTAAAGCCCTGAATATCGGCAAAGAGAACTGTAACCATCTGAAATTTTTGTGCATCAACCTTACCCTGATCAATTAGCTCTTTGGCCTTTTCGCGGGGCAAAACCCGTGAGAGCAAGTTTTCGGTTTTCTGTCTTTCCCTGAGTAATTCCTCGGTTCTAACAAAGAGCTTCTGCTGTAGGGCAAAACTTTTTTTGGTGTAGTAGTAACGCACATAGAGCATCATAGCAGCAAGAGTTGCTACAGCTAATAAGGCAAACGCTATTAGGGCTGAGGTAAATGCCATTTAGTAATGCGCAAAAAATTTCACATACTAAGATAGAGCGATTGCTAATCTTTATCAAATATTTTAACAATTTGTTTAAACAAATTTCTTTTGAACTCAATAAAAATAATAATTTGATTAAATTTGAAGGTGATTTATGAACGTAATGTTTTAGGGGAAAAGCCAAAAAACGACAATTATGACTGCTAAAAAATCAATTTTGGTTCCAACTGATTTTACGGAAGTTGCATGGTTTGCCCTGCAGCATGCCATAAGGGTTTCTGAAGTGGTAAAGGAGCCAATACACATCCTACACTGTGTTTCGGAGCCTGAAAAACTTGCTGAAGCAGAAAGCAAAATGGCTTCACTAATCGAATCAGTAAAAAGCAAGTACGCTGTTACTCCAAAATCGATAGTTAAAGTAGGTAACTACATGACCGACATAGCTTCAACCGCCGATGAAATAAATGCAAGTATGGTAATTATGGGTTCATCAACCGTAAAGGAGATGGATGAGAACAAGGTTTCGTGGGTGCTAAAGCTAATTACCAGCTGCAGGGTTCCATTTATAACCATACAGGAACCACCGGTTAACAAGCGTTACGACGATATAGTTTTCCCTGTCGATTTCACCATTGAAAACAGGGAGAAGCATGAGTGGATATCGTACTTCTGCGATTACTACCTGTCCCGTTTCCATATCATTAAGCCCAATACATCGGACCCCAAGTTGATGGCACAAATTGATATAAACCTGGCTTCGGCCAAGAAATTTTTAGAAGAAAGGGGCGCCAAGTACGTGGAATATATCGTACCTGGCATTAAAAGGTATGAGGAGGAGGTGCTCGATATGGCAGTTAATATTAGAGCTGACCTAATAATAATAATGACCACCCCAACCGATAAGGATGGTAAATTTATTGTTGAGCCCGAGGAGCAGTACATTCTGGCCAATGCAAGGCATATACCTGTTATGAGTATTAATCCCCGATAATTTACTTATGGCCGATAGCAGTTTTTCGCTTGTGTTTGCCACCAACAACCCACACAAGCTTAAAGAGGTACAGCATGCCCTTGGCGATAGATTTAACCTGGTTACTTTAAACGCGGTTGGTATAACCGACGATATTCCAGAGGATTATGATACCCTTCAGGACAATGCGCTACAAAAGGCACGCTACGTGTACAGCAGAACTGGGAAAAATTGCTTTGCCGACGATACAGGACTTGAGGTAGAGGCGTTAAACTGGCAGCCTGGTGTTTACAGTGCCCGCTATGCTGGCGATGCCAAAAACCCGAAGGAAAATATCCGCAAATTGCTGGGTGAACTCAAAGGCGTTGAAAACCGTAGGGCCCGGTTTAGAACAGTTATCGCATTAATACTTAACGGCGAGGAGTTTCTTTTTGAGGGAGTAGTTTGGGGTAAAATTATTGACCAGGAACGGGGCGACGATGGTTTTGGCTACGATCCCATTTTTATTCCCGATGGTTTTACCCAAACATTTGCCGAAATGCCTATTTCACTCAAAAACCAAATAAGCCACAGGGGAAAAGCCGTTGAGGAGTTATGCAAATTCCTAAAAAGTAAGGTTTAGCAATATTAATCATCTATAAACCGTTTACTCGTTAGTTACTTCTGGTTATTTAAATATCGAAATATGGTGAAAAGGATATACGTCCTTGTATCCTTCATGATCTTAGGTGTTTGCAAGGGTCATGCCCAGCCTGCCATAGGGCAGTGGCGCGATTACTTTGCCTTTAACGATGCCCGTGTGCTTAGCATTAGCGGTTCAAAGCTTTACTGTGCAGTAACTAATGGCTATTTTACCTACGATACAGGTAGCGGAGAGCTCAACAAGTACACAACGGTTAACGGTTTAAGCGAAGTAGATATTACTGCAGTATCAGCAATACCCCAAAAACAGCTAACATTTGTTGGGTATAAATCTGGTAATATCGATGTGGTGTTTGAAAGCTCCAAGCGGGTTGTTGGACTACCATTCATTAAGGATAAGCCCATGCTGGGCAGCAAATGCATTAACCATTTTTACTACTTCAACTCATTGGTTTACGTTTCAACCGATTTTGGCCTAGTGGTAATTGACCCCGATAGGCTTGAGGTAAAAGATACTTACTTTATTGTAGAAAACGCTGGCACCTTAAAGGTAAATAGGTTGGTTGCCTGGAATGGAAAGTTTTGGGCAGCCACCAGTCAGGGTGTTTACACCGCAAATACAAACGACCCTTTGCTTATCAGCTTTGAACGATGGAGTAGGGAGCAATTCTTTACTGACCCTACAGCAGAATGTCGCGGGGTTACAGCTGACGAAACTTACTTGCTTGCTTTGGAAAAAGTAAGTGGTAGCGATATTCTATGGATGAATTCCGGTTCAGACTGGGTTGAGGTTGATAGGCCTTTCGATGAAATCCTGGGTGTATCCATTGGCTTTCAAAAAATCATTGCCTTTAGCAGCAATGCTATTCAGGTATATAGCTTGCAGGGTGAGAAACTAGAACTTATAAGCAGTTACCTTTTTGGTGGCACACCAAAGGTTGCCGATTGTGTGCCGCTTGAAAATAATGCTTTGGCTGTAGCCGATAAATTTAATGGTTTAGTGATTATATCACCTATGAACCATGGTGTTCATACCCCAACAGGTCCTTTTAGCAACAACTTTTTTCATATTGATGCAAGTGCAAACATGGTTGTGGCGGCATCGGGTGCATACGATGCGGCTTTCGGGAATTTTTGGAACCCGTTCATAGCACATACCTTCTCCGATGGCCGATGGTCGTACTATGCTGATTGGTTTAATCACGATGCGGTTAGGGTGAAGGCTGACCCCCGAAACCCGAATGTTTTTTTTGTTGCAAGCTGGGGCGGAGGCCTGTATAAACTTAATAGTGGAACCCTGGCCGAGCACTATAACCCCGATAACAGTACCCTGCAAAGCGTGTTTCCCGGACAGCCATACTGTAGAATAGCCGGTATGGATATTGACGCCAAGGGAAACCTTTGGGTTGCAAATTCTGAGGTTCCAAATCCCATATCGGTGCTAACGGCACAGGGGGTATGGAGGTCGTTTCCGTATGCCACCGCAATTGGGACGTCAAGGATTATTTCGCTTACTGTTTCGCCAACAGGGATAATTTGGTTGGCTTTAGCCCGCGATAATGGTTTGTTCTCACTTAACTCAGGGAACGACGTGGAGAGCGCAAACGATGATATCTACCTAAAATTCCGTCCGCGCGACGCCAATGGCAATATACTTTCCAATGAGGTTACAGCGCTTGCTTTTGACAGGGATGGCTATTTATGGTTGGGTACCAACCAGGGCGTTTTGGTGAGCTACAATCCGCAAAGGGTATTACAAGGCGAAGCTCGTTTCCAAAAAATCAAAATACCCGATGTGGTGGAAGGCCTGGCAGTTTACCTTTTGGAGACCGAGGAGATTACCTGCGTTGATGTTGATGGAGGCAACCGTAAGTGGTTTGGAACAGCTAAATCGGGAGTTTACCTTTTTTCGGCCGATGGAACCAAACAGATTCATCATTTTAACACCAAGAATAGCCCTCTGCCATCAAACACCATTTTAAGTGTTAAAGCGCATCCGCTTACCGGCGAGGTGTTTATTGCCACCGATAAGGGTTTGGTTGCCTACCGTAGCGATGCCAGCGAGCCGGCTAACACATTTGATAAGGTATATGCCTTTCCCAACCCAGTTCGCCCTACCTTTAATGGGCTTATCACTATAGCTGGGCTTATGGACAATAGCGTGGTAAAAATTACCGATATCGCAGGCAATATTGTTTACGAGACACGCTCAAACGGAGGTTTAGCTACATGGGATGGAAAAAATCGTAACGGGCAGAGGGTAGCCACAGGCGTTTACCTAATTTTCTGTTCCGACTCCCGTGGTGAGCAAGCTGCGGTTGCCAAACTTCTTTTTGTTAAATAGGCACATGCTACAGCATAATAGGGTAATTGTACTTAGGACTGTTAGGTATAAGGAGAATAGCCTGATAGTAAGCTGTTATGCACAGGAGCACGGGCGGATAACTCTATTGGTAAATAACGCTTTCCCTAAAGGGAAAAAAGTGGGGTTAAATGTTTACTTCCAACCCCTAGCCATTCTGGATGTGGTTTACTACTACCGCCCCAACGCTGAGATGTACAGGGTAAAAGAGGTTACTCCTACCTATGCATTCACAAGTTTACACCAGAATCCCATTAAGCTTACAATTACAATTTTTCTCAGCGAGTTAATTTACCGTACAGTAAGAGAACAGGAAACAAATCAGCACCTCTTTGCCTTTATTGAAAACTCAGTACAAATGCTCGATAATCTCAATAACGGCGTAGCCAACTTTCATCTGATTTTCATGGTGCAGCTTTCGCGGTATTTAGGGTTTTACCCCCTGAACCGTTGGAGTCCCGCCGAACCCTACTTTGACATCAAGAACGGTGTTTTTTGTGGGGTAGAACCTGCTCATGGATTTGTGCTTGAAAACCAAACCAGCAAGCAACTAAGCAATTTGATTGATACCCCCATGCTTAAGCCTGAATTGTTGACTTTAAACCAACATCAGCGACAAATGCTTATTGAAGCCATTGCATCGTTTTACCGCTTTCACCTCGGTTCCGGAGTACGTTTCAGAACCCTGCCAATTCTTATCCAGCTATTCGAATAGCTGCTTTCATCAAATAAACCCTGCATTCCATCAAAAATGATATGATAATTGAAATACAATTTGTAATTTTAAACTACAATCAATGTTTTTTAATTCATTATGACCCAGAAGGTAGGAGAAATAACAGCTTTAAGCGAATACAGCTTGCAAAAGCTAATCAGGGAGTACAGGGCCATTGACATGACTTCGTTAACACCCAACGAAAAGGGTTTTCAAGAGTTTTTCGATAGTAATGTTGACATATACAACTTTGGTAGGGACTTTCTTGAAAATATCAATCCTTACCAAAAACTCTCGAATTATATCCTAAAAAAATATTTTAGGGCAGTCAACTCTGAAACAGAAATTACCTTTGTAGGTGGAGTAAATCTGGCCGTATTTTTAGCCATTGCATCAAGCGTTAAGGATGGTGATAGTGTAATTGTGTTCGAGCCCTTTACCTCAAACCTAAAAACCGCAGTAGAGCTTTGTGGTGCCCGTCCTGTTTACATACCTTTAAGAGCCCCCGATTTCCGCATAGATTGGTGCGAGGTTCAGCGAGCCATTAATGCTACAACCAAGTTAATGGTAATTTCAACACCTCATCTATTAACTGGGCAAACCTTAACCGCTGAGGATTTTGAGGAACTGCAGCGATTGATTAACGGAACTAAAATCAAGCTTGTTCTTAACGAGGCGATGGCTGAACTGGGTTATAGTACCTTTGAAGGAACAAGTGTTAACTTTTACCCAAGGCTTTGCCAAGTAACTTACCGCATAGGTTCTCTCAGCATTCCTGTTGCACTTAACGATAGTGAAATAGCTTACTGTATTGCACCAGAACAACTTATGGGTGCCTACAAAAATATACATTCGGCTATTACCTCGAATCCTAACCTAAACAGAGCAGAAAATTTTATCGATATACTTAGCGCTGAAATTGAGGGGCACATGATAGCCGATTTTCTGGAAGAAAATTTTAAGTTTTTACTGGAAACGCTGAAAGACAGCAAATTTCAGCCTGTTAAGCAATCGGCTGGTTATATGGTTATGCTAGGATACAAGAATTATGCCGATATTCGTGATGTAGAAGTGGTTGAAAAGTTGATTGTTGAAAAAAGCGTTGGCCTTTTACCGCTCTCATGGTTCTACCACGATAGGCAATGCCATAGGTACCTGGCTATGAATATCACATTACCGCGCGATGAATTTAAGGAGGCCTTAAGCCGATTGGCCAGCCTATAGGAAGAGCTAAAAGCTAATTCCATACGAATGGTGTTTAAAAAATGCGAAGGCAGATTCCTTCGCATTTTTTGTAAATCGCATATTGTACCATTTATGGTAACTTAAACCTCTCGCCGGGTAAAAGTACGTCAATTTTAAGCCCTTTAGCACCAAGGAGCGAATCGCTTGAATTCAGTTTGGATTTAGATGCATCAACCAAAACCACCTGACCTTTTCCGCAAACAGTTGCGCTATCGCCCGAAATGAGCAGTGCGGTAGATTCGTCAATACCGGCACATAGATAATCAGGGTTTTCAATGCTTACAGCAATGAGCCTGTTCAGTCGTTCACGTTTTACAAAATGTTGATCAACTATAATATTTTTTACCAGCCCGAGCCCATCAGCTATCTCAATATTTTTTGAAACAATATGACCATACCTTTCATCGTCGGGGAATTTAAGCTGTCGGCCGGTAATCATTAACTTGCTCATTACTGCAGCGCCAGCGCTGGTACCGGCAATAACTGCTCCGTTATGGTAAGCGTATACTATAGCTTCCTGTATAGGAGTGTCTCCCACAATATCCATAAACTTTTTTTGATCGCCGCCAGAGATGTAAATTAGCGAAGCATTCTTTAAGGTATCAATCCACCATTGCTTAATGGTATCGCCTTTTTGAAAAATAATTGATAGAGTATTGCTAATACCTCTTTCAGTGAATTGTTTGGTTGCATAGTAGGCCGCGCTATCGGGCTCTTCGCTTGCCATGGGAAGCACAACCAGGTATCCCTTTTCCTTCAGGTTAGCAAGATTAATGATTTGCTTAACCATTGCATCGGGGCGTTTTCCCCCTCCAATGATATAAAGTTTGCCTTTGCTAACGTTTTGCTGAGTGCATTTCAGGAACGAAAGCGACACTATACCCAGTATTAGGTATAATAGGATGTTTTTCCCTGTCATATTCATTTTTTATAGTAATACAATTAATCCCTGTCATACACTTAATCGAATAAATAAAATTCTTTCACCAGAAGTTACTAACCATCGATTAATAGCATGAATTAAATTTCAATTAGGCAACCAGGTTCAAAAAAGCATCGAGCCATTAAGTGATAACTAAAAGTTGGGTGTATGTATAGTAACCTAACTTTAAAATTTAATGCCTATGAAGTCGAAAATTTTACTCACCACATTATTTGTAGCCATAGCAGCGGCAACTATTGCTCAGCCGCTTTACTGGCGCGAGGATCTGTACGATCCTACAAAAACATCAACCATAACTCGTGATAATGCTGTTAAAAGCGAGGGTAACTACTCCCTAAAGTATGTTTTTACCGATGATGGAACACCATACTTTATATGCGATACATTTGTCGTTACAGGGGGGACAACCTACGAATTTAAAATAGATTACTTGGATAATGACCCAGCTTGTAAGATTTCAGCTCGTTTATGGTTTTTCTCTGCGCCAAACACCTCTTACCTAGAAAGGAAAACTAGCGGAACTACAACCGATTCAGGCGACTGGCAAACAATAACCATCTCTGGAACAGCGCCAGCAACTGCAACTCTGGCATATGTGGCAATACGTATGGGTACCGATGCTGCCTGGGCAGGTAGTGGTACATTTTGGGCTGATAATGCACGCTACTTTGAGAATGGTGGAACTACCAATCTTATTAAAAACGGAGGTTTTGAGGGTTGGAAAGTGGTTGAAAATTCAACCATTAAGAATTGGCGCGAGGATTTGTACGATCCTGCCAAAACTTCAACCATTACACCCGAACTATCCAAGAGCACCCATGGATTTTACTCGGTGAAGTATACATTTACAGACGATGGAACACCCTATTTTATTTGCGATACTTTTGCTGTAACCGGTGGATCCACCTATGAGTTCAACATCGATTACCTGGATAACGATCCATCCTGTAAAATTTCGGCGAGGTTGTGGTTCTTCTCAGCACCAAATACCTCGTACCTTGAACGTAAAACAAGTAGTGCAACAACCGATAATGCCAACTGGCAAACTATTACCCTAACGGGAACTGCCCCTGCAAGTGCCACCTTGGCTTATGTGGCCATACGCATGGGCACCGATGCTGCCTGGGCGGGTAGTGGTACATTCTGGGCCGATAACGCAAGGTACTTTGAAAATGGTGGTACCACCAATTTGATCAAAAATGGAAGTTTTGAAGAGTGGGAAGCACCAACCCAACCAGAATTCCTAACCTATAAGTTTGAGGGACTAAGTCCTGTCGTTAATGGAGCTATTGATAAAGCGACCAAAACCGTTACCGCTACGGTTCCTTATGCTACCGATTTAACAAACCTTGTAGCTTCGTTTACCACTAATGGTGCTACCGTTAAGGTAAACGATGTGGTTCAGGAAAGCGGTGTTACTGCTAACGACTTTACAAACCCATTAACCTATAAACTTGAGCTAGGTTCAGTTATAAACAACTGGATTGTTACTGTAAACAAAGCAGCACCCGCTACCGGAAAAGATATTTTGTCGTTCCGATTCGAAGGGCTTACACCTCCTGTTACCGGTGTAATTAATGCTGCGGAGCATAAGGTTACCGCAGAGGTTCCTTTTTCAACCGACTTAACAGCACTAGTACCTACCATTACTGTATCGCAGTTCGCTACCATTTTGCCTGCGAGTGGTGTAGCACAGAACTTTACCAATCCTGTAACCTATACCGTAACCGCTCAGGATGGTTCAACTCAAGCTTGGGAAGTTACCGTTACAAAAGCTGCCGAAGGAAGAACGACTCTCCTTTTCGAAGATTTTGAGAATAAGGTACTAATACCCTCGGGATGGGTATTAATTAATGGCGATGGTTATACACAGGCACCAGGCGAAGAGCGTTGGCAGGATAGCGCCTGGGTTGTTTCAACTACCAATCGTCAGGAGCTAAAAGGAACCAAGGTTGCTATGGCCTCGTCGTACACCAGCAACATGCCGATGGATGGTAAAGCTTACGATTGGATGATCCTCCCTAAAGTTAACCTGGGGAATAACACCACAATTGCTTGGCAAGCCATGTCGACAACAACCTCCGGCAACTATCCCGATGATTACATGGTAGTTATTGCTCCCGCAGTGGATGGTGTTACTCCTACCATTGCTTATTTTGAAACGGAAGGCAACATTTTACTTGAGGTTAAACCGGAGAGCTGGTCGCAGTACGTTGGACGTCCTGGCCAGGGTTTGTCTACCCGTTCAATCAACTTACGCAATGCAAAAACAGTAAGCGCCCCCGATGGTTGGTTTAACCGTCCGGTTTGGATTGCATTTGTACTGATTACCGACCTTTATGTAAATCCCGATACCGGAATTCCCAATAGTTCCCCCGGTGGTTCAAACCTTGCGGTTGACAATATCCACATCTACAACGATGTTCTTAGCGGAATTAGCGATAATGCCAAGAACACGCTTAATAGCCTTGTTTACCCCAACCCTGCTTCTGAAAAAGCAACAATTCTCATTCCCACTCAGCTGGGAGGTAAGGTTGAAATTACTGTAACCGATATTGTAGGGCGAATGGTTTACAGCACTTCCATTAACGCTACCGAAAACCAAACCCGAGTAAATCTTGAAACAAAAGATTGGGGTAATGGCATTTACATGGTTAGAACCACTTACCGTGGCACAACCGGTATTAATAAGCTAGTTGTAAGGTAGACCTTTACTTTGACCCAAAAAAGGGGCTACCAATTAGGTAGCCCTTTTTATTTAATACTTATTAACCAATCCCGCTTAAGGGTAATATAATGTATATACGTATTAGGATAAATGACTATTTTTACCAATAAAATTTAAATTCAATGAGCTTAAGGCTAAAGGCGAAACTGTTGAAGCGGATGATGCTGGGGATTGCTTCCGAAAAGGAAAAGCAAGAGATTTACAACTCACACGAATCGAATAGCATGCTTGAGCAGGTTTGGAATAACGATATATCTGAACTTTCAACAACATCACCATTCGATAAGAAAGGACTATTCCATGAGATTGGTAAGCAAATAGAATCCAATAAAACCACTACCATTAACTGGTACCAAAAGCCAGTTTTTAGGGTTGCTGCATCAATAGCTGTGCTAGTTTCTCTATCGCTTACAGTAATTTACTTTGTTTGGAATAACGGAAAGTTTGCGGAGAAACAAATATTATCTGTTTTTAGCGGAAGCACTTCAATGCAGCAAGTTGTTCTTCCCGATGGATCGAAAGTGGTGCTTAATAAGCACACAACCATCAAGTACCCCAAGGTATTCAATAAAAAGGTTCGACGTGTTGAACTTTCGGGCGAAGCCGTATTTGAAGTAACCCATAACCCAAATCAGCCCTTTATTGTGGCTGCCAACAATGTTGAAGTTGAGGTTTTGGGTACAGTTTTTAACGTTATGGCTTACCCTACCGATGGAATGGTTTCTGCAACCCTAATTTCTGGTAAGGTTAAATTGAAATACATTGACCCAAATACAAAGAAGGAGCAAAGTGTAACCCTTGCACCAAACCATTCGGCCACATACTATTTTAAACAGAATCGCTTTGAAGTGTCAATGGTTGATGTTAGTAAAGTTACTGCCTGGGAACAGGGAAAACTTATTTTCAGCGATGAGCCTATTGAAAGTGTTGTAACTAAGCTCAACCGTTGGTATGGGGTTCAAATCTCGCTTAGCAATGACCTGGTAGGGAAGTATCGGTTAACCATGACCATTGATAACGAAACTATCGATGAAGTTCTGCTTATTATCTCAAAAACTATTCCCGTAGGATATTCAAAGTCCGATAGGCTGATTTCAATTTACCCAAAACAGTAAAACATGTCCATGTTTACTCTTATTGCTAACGCTGAAGTGTATGCCCCAGAATATATTGGGAAAAAAGATGTTCTGGTTTGCAACGAGACAATCATAGCTATTGTTGATAGTATTAGTGCCCAAATGCTGTCCGACTATGAAGTTGATGTGATAGATGTAACCGGAATGAAATTGATACCCGGTTTAATCGATGCTCATGTTCATATCGCAGGCGCAGGAGGCGAAGGTGGCCCATCGACCCGAACGCCAGAGCTACAGCTCAGCCAGCTGATTGCCGGGGGAATAACAACCGTTATAGGTTGCCTAGGTACCGACGGAATAACCCGCACACCGGAGGCCGTTCTTATGAAAGCTAAATCGCTAAGGGCTGAAGGAGTGTCGGCCTGGATGTACACCGGTTCATATCAGGTACCCACACCAACCATTACTGGCTCTATTGCCCGTGATTTGGCACTCATCGATGAGGTTATTGGTGCGGGCGAGATAGCCCTATCGGACCATCGCAGTTCGTGGCCCACAACGGCTGAGCTTATCAGGTTGGCCGAGGTAGCCCGCGTGGGCGGAATGCTCGGGGGTAAAGCTGGTATAGTGAACATTCATATGGGCGACGCCAAGAATCCATTCCAACCCATTCACGATGCTGTGTCGCAAAGCGAACTCAATTACAGGCAGTTCCATCCCACACATTGCAACCGTAACGACTACATATTTGAGGATGCTAAAAAATATGGCAAGGAAGGATTTATTGATATTACAGCGAGCTCATACCCTTATTTCCCGGAGTATGAAGTGAAGCCATCGAAGGCAATTGTGGAGCTGGTAGCAGCAGGAGTTCCACTTGAAAATATTACCATGACCTCCGATGCAAACGGATCGCTTCCTTTATTCGATGAAAACGGTGAACTGGTTAGGCTTGAAATGGGTCAACCCAAATCCATTTTCAATGAGATGGTTGAAACCCACCTAAAGGAAGGTTTCCCCCTCGAAAAAGCGTTAAGCGTGGTAACATCTAATGTAGCCCGTATTTTAAAGTTGAAAAGGAAAGGCCGAATACAAACAGGCGCCGATGCCGATTTGGTATGTATTAATAGCGATTTTGAGATTATTCACATAATTGCCAAAGGAAAATTCTTGTTAAGGGAGGGAGTTGCAAGAGCCAAGGGAACATACGAGTAACCAGGAGGTTACAGTTGAGTTGAGTAGGGAAAAGCAAATTGCCCTTAAGGTTATTGAGGGCAACCATGTGGCTTTTGCCCAGCTTTACGATTTATATGCCGAAAGGATTTACTACTTTGCCCTCCGCTTTATGATTTCCAAAGAGGATGCCGAAAATGTAACCCAGGAAGTGTTTGTAAAGCTTTGGGAAACCCGCGACCGTATTGATGTTAACCTTTCACTGAGTTCATACCTTTTCACCATAGCCAGAAACACCATTTTTAACATCCACCGTAAGCGGGTAAACGAACTGGCTTACCTTGAACATTTGAGCAACTACCTTGAATCGAATCACGTTCGTTTGGAGAGCGAAATTATTTTCCGTGATATTCAGGAACAGCTAGACCGATTAATAAACGATTTACCACCCCAGCGAAAAAAAGTATTTGAACTAAGCCGAAAACAAGGGTTAAGCCACAAGGAAATTGCTGAACAACTCAACATTTCAGAAAAAACTATTGAAACACATATTCGGCTTGCCCTGAAAACCCTTAGGGAGGGATTGAATTTGTAAACAAAAAAGGATGCCAACATTGTTGGCATCCTTTTTTTACCAGTAAACTATTTCTATTTTTTCTTACCTACATCGAGGGTTAGGCTACCTTCAAATGAACCTTCAATCTTAAGATCGCTTGAAGAAACACAGTCAATTGTGATTTTGTAAGTTGTGCCAGACTTCTCAACTTTAACTGTGCCAGATTTAACATTTACAATGGTTCCTTCATCGGCTCCGAAATTGTAGTTTAGGAAAAATCTACCTATATCAAAGGTAAACGCATCTTCGGATTGGTTAAAGGTATAGGTTCCTGCAGGAAGTTGATCTTCGTTATTAGTGAAAATTTCAAAGTAAACGGCATTGCCAGTTTCAGTGTCTCCTTCAACTTCATTTGAAACCAGAATTACGTCGATGTTGTAAACACCTGTTGAAACTTCGCCATAAGGAACGTAATAGCCTTTATCAATTTTATAGGTTTTTCCATTGTACTTAAAGGCCTGTTTGATTGTGTCCTCATCTTTTGAGCAGCTTGTAAAAAATACATTTGCAACTAAAACAACTAAGCCAAGAATAAAGATTTTTTTCATGTTTGTAAGTGTTAAGTATACCTACTCGTCAGCTTTTCGGTTTTCGCTCCTTACTCTTTTTTAAATTGGATTTTCAGGCCACTCCATTTAACAAAATTAACTTTATTTAATTTTTTTTGGGAAAAAATTGACCAACTATTAAAACTTCTACATCAAATATGATTTTTTTGAGGTTAAATAGTTGATAAACATAAAAATGCTTGATAGAATTATGATAATAACGGTCTTATATTTTTTACCAATCAGAATAAACAACCCTTCCATTTATAATTTTACTTAAGGGATAATACCCCACTAGCCGTATTACTTAAAAATATCAATCAGGAAAATGCGGTTAAATATTATAACCATTACTTTCTTACTCTTTGCTTCATGCACTGGAGAGATTCGCAAATCAGATTTTGCTAAACCCTCTTACGTTTACCTGGGTGATAATAGTATCTGCTATTTACCTATGGATAGCGCTAAAAGAGTTGTTTTTTTTACCGACTATCAGAATGCAAGCGATGCCAGTATACTGTTGAGTAAGCTAAAAGAAAGATATGTAAATGCAAAAATTTTCGATTTTAATCAGCTTAAAGAAGTTAAACTATCGCAACCCTTAGCTGATAGCCTAGATATTTTTGTTGTTCCAAATCCAAAAGTTAACCCAATCGATTTGATTGGTTTACTCAAGAACCTTAGTGGTTTACATTACTTCTTAGTTGTTAACAATCCTAATGCAAATTTACTTTTTAGGAAGTTGGCCTACCAGAGTAGTAATGATTCCACTGCCGAAAACTTTAAAAATGTTGGTGTAGGGGGCATAACCATGGTTTCGGGTTTTGATTTAGTTGGTTTACCCCTGGTATTAGTTCAGTCCGATACAGAAAGCCGAATTCCAAAAATGTTGTCGGTGGCAATGCAGAATCCGTTGGATTATATTATCAGCGTTGACGATTCTGCTTTTCTAACCATCCAAAGGAATGTTATCAATGTTTATGGCAAAGGCCAAATGTTTATGATTAAGCATCCTGAAGCCACCACTAGAGTTGATAACGGACTTTTTGGAGGCGAAAATCTTCAGGTGAGCGTTTTTTTACCCGGCGATAGTGTAATAATTAAATAAATCAGCTATGAAAACATTAACTAAGGCGATACTTTTTTGTAGTGTTTTTTTCCCTATAAATCTTTTAGGCCAAGGTTACCTTATGCTTGCCGGCGGTGGAGGAGAGAGTGCAGGTGGTTGGAGCGATTTACCCTATGCCTGGGTGGTAAACCAGTGTGCAAATAAAAAGGTTGCAATAATTAGCGTTAACGACGAAACCGATTGGCTCCCAAACTACTTTAAGTCGTTTGGGGCTAAGTGGGCCAAAAATTTTAAAATCGATAGCAAGTCACTTGCCAATTCTCAATGGCTTTACGATAGCTTAATAAACTACAATGCGATCTTTTTGAAAGGGGGTGACCAAAGTAAGTATTACGAATACTACAAGGGGACCAAAACCCAACAGGCCATACAGTATGTTTATAACAATGGTGGTGTGCTTGCGGGCACATCGGCTGGTGCAATGATACTGTCGCCTATTGTTTTCACAGCACAGGTTGCTTCGGTTGATCCATCTACCGCGTTAATGAGCGCCTACTCACCACAAATTACCCTTGCAAACGATTTTGTTATTACCCTTCAAGGAAATTTTATAATCGACACCCATGTAGCCGAGCGGGGTCGATTAGGCCGTTTACCGGCCTTTATGGCATCCTGGTATAAGCAAACCGGACAAATAGCTATAGGAGTTGGCATTGATGATCATACTGCCATTTGCATTTCACCCAACGGCTCAGCCATTATTTACGGGACGGGCGCAGTTGGAATATACAGGGTAGCCAACACCTCCAACCCATTCGATACACAGGTTTCCATGCTAAAATCAGCTGATATTAACCTTACCCAGCTGCTACACGGGACAACAATCAACTTAAATACTTTTGAGGTTGCAGGCTATACCGCTGCTTATAACCCAATAAGTAACGAAATAAATTCACGCATAACTGTGTTTTTAAGCGGAACCGATTACCCCAGCGATGAAGCCTGCTCATACTTTGTAAACCAAGCCGGTAGCAATACCGATCCAATTCTCATAGTAACCGGAACCGATCAGTCGCGAACTAACTCACTTAAATCAACATTTTTGGCAAAAGGTGCAGCAAAAGTAGATATCATTCAGGGCCTTACTGCTTACTCATCGAACACAGATCATCAGGCTTTGATAAATGCTGCCAAAAAAATTGTTCTTGTGTCAAACGATCGGGTAGCGCTGTTTAGCTACCTTAATGCGGTGGGTAATGGCCAGTTGCTTAAAAACAAGTTGAAAGCATCTGAATCCATATCGTTTTTTGTAGGCGATAATACCCGTTTTGCTGGTGCATCAATAGTAAATAATTACACAACTTCGGGGGCATCGTATAATGGTCAACTTGAGTTCAGCATAGGAATTGGACTGCTAGAGAATACTTGTATTATTCCAAATGCTTTTATCAATAGCCAATACTATGAGAATAGCGTTACCGGTGTAACCTATTTAATGTTGCGCGATAAACTTAAGAACGGCCTTCTAATTACTGGTTCTACATTTGCCTGCTACACGTTTGACTCTCAAAGAAGATCATTTTTTAAAAATCTCTTAGGTGGTTATCCTTTGATTTTCTTTCGAAATAGCGGAACAAAAGGTGCATATGCCAATCAGGGTCCTTATAGCCAGTCGAGAAATATTGCTGGGTTTGAACAGGTTATGTTGCGATTTTTAGGAACTGCCGATACGGTTGTACTTGGAAATAATGTGCCTACATATACCCCAGAAAACCAGAACTTAGGCAAGTTGATTAAAGTGTATCCCAATCCAGCTATCGATTATGTGAGTATTGAGGTATTAAACCCTGGAATACTTGAAATTTTTGATGTAACCGGTAAAAAAGTAATGGAAACCAGGTTAACTGAAACATCAATACTTTCAATATCAAATTTACTTGATGGGATTTACTTTTTAAGATTTAGAGACGATCGGAACGTCTTAGTAACTAATCAGAAACTGTTAAAATTGTCAAAGAACTAAACCTTTTCCAATGAGTAAAAAAATTGTTTTTCCCCACACTATAGTAATCATCATTTTTATAATGATAGGTCTTATTCTGTTAACCTGGATTTTGCCGGCAGGTGAGTTTGATAAGCAGTTAGTAAACGGACGAAAGGTAATTGTTCCCGGAACATACCATCAGGTTAGCGGTTCGCCGCAAGGTTTAGGATCGATGCTTACGGCGCCAATAAAGGGTTTTATTGAAGCCGCCCAAGTAATTGGCTTTTGTTTGATTGTTGGGGGCGCTTTTGGAATGCTAGCACGCACTAAGGCCATACCGGCTGCGCTAAGTAGACTTTTAGAGAAAGGTAAGGATAATCCCAAGCTGAATAGTATGATAATACCGATTGTAATGGTATTCTTTTCGCTTGCCGGAGCAACTTTTGGGATGAGCGAATCTACTCTTGTTTTTGTAATGATAACCATACCCTTGGCTATTGCCCTTGGGTACGATTCTATTGTTGGTATATCAATGTCGTTTATGGCGGCAGGCGTAGGATTTGCAGCTGCAATTACCAATCCGTTTAACATTGGAGTAGCCCAGGGAATTGCTGAACTACCATTGTTTAGTGGGTGGGAGTTTAGGATACTGATTTGGGCTCTACTAACATCAATAGCCATTTTATTTGTAATGCGCTATGCAAAACGGGTTAAAAAAAATATCCAGTTTAGCCCGGTTTACGAAATCGATAAAGTCCGAAGCGCTGAAAATTCTGAAAACTCAATTAGTAGGTTTGATGTTAGACAGAAAATCATTATTGGGTTACTATTTGTATCACTTACCCTGTTGGTTTATGGAGCAAACCAATGGAAATGGTTTATTAATGAGATATCGGCGTTGTTTATTTCGTTAGGTGTTCTCTCGGCAATTGTTTACAGGTTAAAAACCCGCGATGCAGTTGACGCATTTATTTCTGGCGCTAAGGATATGGTAACTGCAGGCCTAATCATTGGCATGTCAAGAGGTTTACTGGTAATTGCCACTCAGGGAAAGATAATAGATACGATACTTTATAGCGTTTCAGGGCTAGGTAAGAGCTTACCTCCTGAACTTTCGGTGCAGGTTATTTTCATTTTTCAATCACTATTTACTTTTTTGGTTCCATCAGGGTCAGGGCAGGCTGCACTCACGGTTCCTATTGTTGCACCCTTAAGCGATTTGCTTGAGGTTGGGCGTCAAACCGCCATTACCGCGTTTCACCTTGGCGATGGATTATTCAGTATGCTTGTTCCTACAAGCGGCGTTACAATGGGAGTCCTTTCAATTGCCCAGATTCCTTACATTACATGGGTAAAATGGTTTATAAAGTTGCTTCTGATACTTTTTGGGGTTTCCATGGTTTTACTAGTTTTTGCGTTGTACTATTTTGGACAATAGCTTTTTTGGATAATGTATTGTTTACCGCCTCCGTTGGGGCGGTTTTTTTGTTTAGTGTTGTTTAGATTCTATTTTTTTGATACATTTCATGGAATTTTAATAGTAAATTAATCCTGTAGCATGAGGCGAATTCTACTGGCATTAACATTTTCGTTATCTTTTTACACCCTTTGCGCTCAGGATGTAGAGGTATATAATTTTTCGTTTAAAGGTCAAAAGCTGGGCGACATTTTAAAGGAAATTTCATCTCAAACCGGTTATAAGTTTGCCTACTCCTCATCGGAACTAAATGTCGATACAGCAGTTACTTTTTCGGTACGCAAAAAGGCTGCTGTCGATGTCTTTTACTTGCTTGGTAAAGCCATTGATTGCAGTGTTGACATTATCAACAAAACGGTTATACTAAAACCTTTGCGGCTATTGCCCCCATTTACCCTGAGGGGAACAGTTACTGATTTTTCCACTGGCGATTTTATAGCTGGAGCAAATGTTATTACCAGCGAAATGAAAGGGACCTATACCGACTCGGCAGGACAATTCTCCATAACCGTTAGGTATGGGCAAGCGCTAAACTTTTCGTGTATTGGTTACCATACTTTGAATTACAGGGTAACCACCGATACGATTGTAAGGCTAAGGTTAAAGCCAATGCTAAACCCAATTGGAGAAATCGTGGTTGTGGCTTTTGGTAGCGAACAACGTAACCTTTTAACGGGGTCAGTATCGGTAGTTAATCCCCAACGTTTTTCCCAGTTAAACGATGCTACGGTAATGGGTACTTTCCAAGCAAATCTAACCGGAGTTCTAATTCAACACAATGCAGGCACACCCGGCTCATCGGTTAAAATGAATATTCGGGGAATCACATCTATTTCAGCTGGCAACTCCCCTCTTTTTGTGATTGATGGGGTTCCGGCAATTACAGGAAACTACTCGCAACTCGATTTTAGCGGGCAAACCATAGATGCCATTTCCGATATTCCGGTTAACGATATTGAGTCGATTACAGTTTTAAAAGATGCATCGTCGAGTGCGCTTTATGGTACTCGAGCTTCAAATGGGGTAGTACTGGTTGCTACCAAGAGGGGCCAAGCAATTGCAAACAATATAACTGTTGATTCCTACTTTGGACTCCAACAGGCCAACCGTAAACTCAAAATGCTTAATGCAACACAGTGGATGAATATGATAAACGAGGAAGCCATTCAAAGAGGCGATCCACCCGTATATTCCGACGAGTTTATCAGAAATAACAGGGTTGATACCCGTTGGCTCGATGAGGTTTTTAGAATTGCGCCAATCTACAGTCTCCAGCTTTCTTTTAGGGGAGGCGATAGTAAGTCGACATATTACGTGAGCGGTAACTATTTCAATCAGGATGGAATTGTTTTGGGGAGCGACTTTAGTCGGTACGGCTTCAGGGTAAACTACGATTACAGCATTAATCCAAAGGTAAAGTTACTGGTAGGCAATGGTTTTAGCTTCACAACAAACAATAGGGTTGAGGGCGACCAATCGCTAAATGGGCCATTACCCAATGCCATATCCATGCCACCCATATACCCTGTTTATAATCCAGATGGATCGTTCAATAACGAGGGACCCTACGCTAATCCCATTTCGATAGCAAAAGAGGAAAAAAACCTTGCCAAATCCCATAGGAATATTTCGAACCTGACACTTACCTATAAACCAACGGGCAACATTCAGCTAAACGCTCAAACAGGCATTGATTACTATAATCTGAACGAGCAAACTTTTGCGCCCAAGCAAACCCGTCAAGGAGCAAAGTACGATGGACTTGGCATTGAGGCAACCAGCAATGTTATTACATTTTACTATTCATCGTATGCCAATTTTACCAAGAGATGGGGAAAAGGTAACCTTGAAGTTTTGGGTGGGGTAAGCACCGAGCGCTACATGGAGCATGGTAGTTACTTAAGGTCGCAAAGTTTTCCCGGCAATAGCATAGAGTTTTTACAGGGTGGTGCAATACCGGTTCAGGCCTGCTCAAGGGAGGTAGATGCGCTAAACCTTTCGGTATTTTCGCGTTTGAAACTTCTGTTTCAGAACAGGTACTTGTTTACATTTAACTTCCGTCGCGATGGATCTTCAAAATTTGGTGAGAGTAACCGTTTTGGGAACTTCCCGGCTATTGCATTCCTATGGAATGCATATGACGAACCCTTTTACCCCGAACATGCACTATTCCCAAAAATTAAGCTGACACTAAGTTATGGACTTACCGGTAACGACCAGATAAGTGATTTTCGCGCACTCGATTTGTTTGCACCAGGTTCGAACTATGGCGGATCACCCGGACTGCGGCCGGCTCAAATTGCTAATCCTAATCTGAAGTGGGAATCGACTCATCAGTTTAATTCAGGTATTCGAATCGATTGGCTGGATAGGGTTCAGCTTTCGGCCGATTACTATGTAAAGAATACATTCGATTTGCTTTACCGCTTGCCTTACCCTACCTCCACCGGGTTCAGCTATATCATTTCCAATATAGGAGAAATGCGTAACAGCGGATTTGAGCTTGATTTGAATGCCGATTTGCTCACTGCTCCTGTTTCCTGGAACATAGGACTTACACTAACCATGAATAGGAATGAAGTAATTAGCCTATACCAAAACCAACCCATCAGGAACATTGGGAGGGCATCCAGTAGCATAGAGGTGGGACAACCCCTATCATTCTTTTACGGCTACAAAGCTCTTGGGGTTAACCCAGCCAACGGAATGATGATTTACAAAGATTTAAATGGCGATGGCATCATAAACGACTTTGATAAAACCCGAATTGGATCTCCATTCCCCGACCTGTTTGGTGCAATTTCAAGCCAGCTTACCTACCGTTCGTTTAGCCTTAACTTTAACGTATACTATTCTTTGGGTAATGAAATTTTCAATGCAACCCGAATGTACACTGAAACTCTCTCGAAATCCAACCAGACCACCGCAGTATTGAGGCGATGGAAACAACCCGGTGATGTTACTGATGTTCCAAAGGCATCAACCTATAATAAGTTGATTTCGTCAAGGTTTGTTGAAGATGGCTCATTTATTAGGCTCAAGAGTGTTAAGCTAACCTATGCTGTGAGCAAAAAAGTGCTTAGGAAAACCGCATTTACCGATTTACAGCTCTACCTTGCCGGAAAGAACCTGTTTACATGGACTCACTATAGCGGCATGGATCCTGAAGTGAACTATAATGGCGAAAATTCAATTGTGATGGGGACTGATTTCTTTACCTGTCCCCAGCCTAAAACTTTAATACTGGGAGTATGCGCAAAATTCTAATATCCGTATTGCTCATACCTTTTGTGGCTTGCGACGATTGGCTCGATATCAAGCCCAAGAACTATGTTGCCTCCGATGAGGTTTTTACAACCCGCGAAAATCTGTATGCAGCGCTTACCGGTTGCTACGATGCGCTTCAGTTTCAACATTACTATGGTCGCAGCTTTATTATTGCAGGCGATCTCCTCTCCGACAATAGCATGGCAAAGGGAACTAAAATTGAACTTATAGCCCTTGACGAAAATAATTTGACTCCCGATAATATTATTGTTGAGGGTATATGGGAAGATATTTACACTGCCATAAATAGGGCAAACTACATTCTTGAAGGAGTTCAAAATGTAAATTTTTTGAATGAAACGGAAAAGAACGACATTGTTGGCCAGCTACTATTTTTAAGGGCACTCCACTACTTTAACCTTGTTCGTCTTTATGGGGCTGTACCCCTTAAGCTGAAACCCACCACCAAAAACAATCCCTCAAACTTTCTCCCCCGATCACCTGTTGGTAGTGTTTATCAACAGATTATTTCCGACCTTGATTCTGCGGAGATATCAATTCATAACAACCAACCCCAATGGGCAACTGGTCGTTCGGTAAAAGCCCTAAAAGCTTTGGTATATTTAACCCTGGGTGACTATTCCCATGCCTTGTACTATACCAATGAATGCTTGTTAGAAAACTCATACCTGGAATCGGATTACAGCAGGCTATTCGGTTCATTCACGGAGCCAAGTCCCGAAATCATTTTCTACATTCCATTCATTCCAAGCGACAATAACCGTTTGGCAGAATACCATTTCCCAAACCAGCTCGGCGGGAGATACGAGAATGCTCCAAAATTGGATTTTGTAAACTCATTAACTACCAGCGATAAACGTAAGAAATGGATTGCCGAGTCGCTTTCAACGAGTTCGGGAAACATTTACTACACAAAAAAATATCCGAACCTTTCAACCGGAGCAAACAACGTTACGGTATTACGTAATGCCGAGCTTTACTTTATCAGAGCGGAAGCCCTTTACTTTACCGATTCTGTAGCCCATTACAACGCCATACTTAGCGATATAAATACAGTTCGACAACGAGCAGGACTAAACCCAATCGATTCGGCCAGTGCGGTAGGCAAGCTTTGGCCTATTCTTGAGAATGAAAAACAGCTTGAATTTGCTTTTGAGGGCAAGCGTTGGTTCGATTTGGTAAGAACCAACAGGGCTCTTGTAAAAATACCCAGCGTTACGTCAGTAAACCAAACACTTTTCCCTATACCCCAAACAGAAATCCTCTATAACCCCCAGATTACTCCTGCTGACCAAAATCCGGGCTACTAAGAAAAAACGGCCCTTTTGGGAGCCGTTTTTAACAAACATAACGCCAATGAAAAAAAATCTACTCGTCCCACCAGAATCGATCCTGCAAGGTAGGAAGAGGAGTAGGGAAATTTTTATTGTAAAGTCGTTCGGTTTGAGGATATGCTAACCTACGCGGAATTGCCCCCCCAGGATTTTGAGGGTTATCGCCATTTGGATTTGGAGTAAGAACGGGATAGCCAGTTCTACGGTAATCGGACCAGCTTTCAATGGAGGCAAACATGGCTATATATTTCTGCCTAATAATAGTTTTCAGTTTATTCTCAAAATCACCTGAAAAGCTAGCGTTTGCGGTAACATAGCTATCAATTGTCGACTGGGGTATTGCAGCACCACAAATCTTGGTCATATTAGCCCTAACAGCATCTTGCAGGGCTGTTTGAGCAAGTGGATCGTTTGCATCAAGGCGAAGGCGTGCCTCCGCTTCAATGAATTTAAGCTCGTGGTATGTAACCATAAATACCGGTGAGTTGGGCGATGTAAAGTAGCTGTTTTCAAGGTTTGCCAACCCAAACTTTTTCTTGTAGTAAAAATCCTTGCGGGGGTCGTTTAGGGCACTTAAAAGTGAGGTGAATGAAATGTTTGGTATTATGTAGCCTAAGCGAGCAAATGAGTAGAATGGATTATACTCCGAAGCGGAGTAACCATATGGGAATTGCATGTCGTCGTTGGTCGATGCCATGGCATTCTGGCAAGCCTCAAGCGCTTTCTGTGCTGGGTTAAAATCGAGCTGAACAGATCGCTTGGTAAGATGCATGTAATACCTTGCCTTAAGCGCATAAGCAACCTTTTTCCATTTGGCAATATCTCCGCCAAATAGTATGTCGTCGGTTGTGGGTTTACGACCGTTGTAGGTTTTATTGAAGTTAACAATTGCTGAATCGAGTAGTGTTTGAATAGCCTCATAAATGTTCTTTTGAGGATCGAATTTGGGCGATTTGTTGTTGGCCCCATCAAGGGCTTCGGAGTAAGGAATATCGCCCCAAAGTGATGTAACATTTCCCAGGCAAAGGGCTAATAGGGTATTCCCAATACCAACATAGTAGAAGTTACCGTTACCCTTGGCTACATCAATCATTTTCTTCAGATTAATCATGGGACCATCGTAGTAGTCGTTCCAGTCCCATTCAACGTAAAGAGCCTCGTTTACAACATACTGCTGCACTTGTCGGGGATGGTTATCGATACCCTCGTAGTACTGCACAAATATACCTGACATTACCTGGCCGGAACCCGCCATTAACCGGGCAATGCTCTCCTCGGCAAATGGTAGTATTACATTCTCGGGTACTTGTGTTGGGCTATTGGGATTGATATTTACTTCGCTAATCTCACATGATACCAATAGCATAAGTGCAGCGATTGAAATAATTTTTATTGTTTTTGTTACCTTTTTCATGGCGCTTGGGTTTTAAAAGTTAACCTGAATGTTAAACTCTACACCCTTGGTGTTTGGCATGTTAAAGTAGTCGCGACCAAGGCTGTTTGATGTACCCGAAAGGTTTGTCTCGGGGTCAATGCCGGAGTATTTTGTGAAAAGCAGTAGATTTCGTCCGCTAACACCCACCATTAACCCTTTAATAGGGGTTCTGTTTAGCCATTTAGCGGGCAAGCTGTAGTTAATTGCAATTTCACGTAAACGTATGTAAGAACCATCTTCAACCCCGGCCTCTGAAAGTCCTGCCATTGTTCCAAGGCGACTATAGTAATCAAAATTGCGTTTTACAGCCACTGTATTGGGCTCGCCAGTGTTTACATTTACACCAGGGAAAACATACGGCTCATCCCTATTCTCAGTTTCCTTGTGGGTGCCAAGGTAGCGCATTACGTTTTTAGTGCCATTGTACACATCGCCTCCCTTTTTAATGTCAACAAGAGCAGTGAGGGTAATTCCCTTGTAGGTGATAGTATTTCGAATACCCAAGGTAAAATCAGGGTTTGGATCGCCAACCACACCCGGAACGGGGTTAACCAGCGGGTAACCATCGTTGCTAACCAGGATTTGACCCTTATCGTTTCGGAGGTAACGGGTTCCATACAGTACCCCATAGGGCTCACCCTTTATGGCAACTGACCGGGTGCTACTCAATCCGGTATTTTGGAATTCGAGTAGAGGAATGCCTTCAGGTAAATCCTCCACAATGTTCCTGTTGCGGGTAAAGTTAACCTGCATGTCCCAGGTAAACTTATCGAGTTTAAGCGGCGTGGCGTAAAGCTGAGCCTCTACACCCCTGTTAGTTATTATACCAGCATTAAGTACCATACGGTCGTAACCACTTGAGTAGGGCACAGGGACTTCAACAATTTGCCCGTCGGTTGTGGAGCTGTAGTAGGCCATGTCTAAACCTAGGCGATTATCAAAAAATTTCAGGTCAACACCAACCTCCCACGAACGGGTTTCTTCGGGCTTCAAATTATTATTCCCGATGGTCCGTTGAGTTGCAAAAGCAGTTTGACCGTTAATGCCACCAGTTATGGCAGAGTAGTAATTCTGTAATGAGTAGATCGGGGCGTCGTTACCCACCTGTGCCCATGATGCTCGAACCTTACCGAAACTAAATATTTTATTTTTTAGGTTAAATGCCTCAGTAAAGATAAAACTACCATTAACCGCAGGGTAAAAGAATGAGTTTTTCCCCTTGGCCAAGGTCGATGACCAGTCGTTACGACCAGTAGTATTCAGGTACAGGTAGTTCTTGTACGACAACCTAACATCGTAGTATGTTCCCACAATCCTGTACCGGGAGATGTAATCGTCGCCTGTAACAACTGCTGTGTTCGATAAGTCGTAAAAGTTTGGAAGTATAAGCGAATCGCCGCGCTGGGAGTTAAGATAGGTGTACTTGTTGTAGTAGTTATGGCCAAGCAGAACGTTTAGCTTAAGCTCATTTGTGATATCCTTTTTGGCGGTAAGTATAAAATCGGAATTGAAACTGTTGAAATTATACAAACTGGCGGTTACGTAGCCGTTGGTAACATCGTTTGAGTTATTGTCGAAGAAGGAGTTTCGCTGCTCCGAGTAAAAGTCGATACCGGCACGGTACATAGCGCTAAGCCAGGGTAATATCTGGTAGTCAATCTGGCTGTTGCCAATAATACGGTTAACCTCGTCGCTAGAGCGGTTTTTATTTACTGACCAGTATGGATTATCGTACTTTGAGTAGTAGTTGCGTTGGGTTCCATCGGGGAACATGTATGCGCTGGGGTCGTTAACGGGATCGCTCGACCCGTTAGTAAGGTCAAAGGTTGGCGTGCATCGCATAAGACCAACCATTACTGCCGATAGGTTACTCCCCTTTTGCGCATAGTTACCCTGTGAGTTGGAGTAGGTGGCTGAACCGGAAATTTTTAGCTTGTCCGATAGCTTTGTATCGCCCGATAGTTTAAAGTTTAATCGCTCAAAGCTGGTTAGGGGTACAATACCATTCTGGTTGAGGTAACCCATTGAGAACAGGTAGCTGCCATTATCGGTGCCTCCGCTCATGCTCAGGTAGGTATTGCTGTTAATAGCAGTTTCAAAGAAATCGTCGATGTTCTTGTAGGGTATAACCCTTTTGTCGGTTGCTGAGGGGGCGCTCATGCCAACTATCCGTCCGTTCTTGTCGTACGGGTAGTTGATATCGCCATCGTAGCGGAGGGTATCAATAAGCGGGCCCCAGCTGAAATTGGTTGTGCTGGAGTAGTTTCCGTTTGTACCCTGTGCGTAGCGGTACTGCTTTTCGGGGAGCTTGTTAACCCTATCGAAACCCAGTGTTGATTTAAAGGTAATATTCCTGCGGATACCCTTCCCTTTGCCCGATTTGGTGGTTATTATGATAGCCCCATTGGCAGCCCTAATGCCGTAAAGAGCCGAGGCTGCAGCACCCTTCAGAACCGAAACCGATTCGATGTCGTCGGAGTTTAGGTCGATAGCGCGGTTGGAGTAGTCGTAAACGGCGCTACCGGCATAATCGTTGTCAATGGGTACGCCATCAACCACAAACAGCGGAGAATTACCATCGGCGCGTAGCGACGATCGACCGCGTATCACAATATCGGCAGATGCTCCTGGTGTTCCCGAAGAACTGGTCACGCTTATACCCGCAATTTTTGAGCTAAGCGCGTTTACAATGTTCGACTGGTTGGTGGTGCTAAGCTCATCGCCCTTTACATCCTGCGCGGCGTAGCCCAACGCCTTTTTCTCGGCCTTTATCCCTATTGCGGTTACAATTACATCCTGCAGAACGGTCGATTCCCTGTTCAGCTCAATCCGAATGTTGGTTTGGTTTACCGCATCAACCCTTTTCTTGTCGTAACCCACAAAGCTAACAATCAGGAATCTCTCGTTTTCCCTGAGCTCCAGTGAAAATTTACCGTCAAAATCGGTTGATGTTCCCCGGGTTGTACCCTCAACTACAACGGTTGCCCCCGGCAGTGGGTCGCCATTCTCAGCATCAACAACTATACCCGTTAGGGTGCGCTGCGCAAAAAGGCCTGCCGATATGGTTAACATCAACATTAAAGAACAAATATATCGTATCATAGGCTTAGTTGGTTTGTTTCATGGTATACACCCAAAGGGGCCATATCACTTAAAACCAAGCCAAGAATTTTGAGCTAATGGATGTTGTTAGCCAGATTGTTTCGAACCAATTAGTTTGCGGCATTGCCTGTTCCTTAGGAACAGATAAAACTTTGCTGAACTAATCACCTCGGATTATTACCTATTCTCCTGCAAAACAAACTGTTTAATGTTTTGGTAGACATTGTGGGTTTGGGAGCTGCTTTTTAGGTTGATAATGAAAACCTCGCCATTGGTTTTTGTGAGAACAATGTATGGCTTACTGCCCGAGTTAAGCAGTAGCCGACATTTGCCAATACTGTCCACAATAAAAGTGCCTTTATTCACACTCCCAACGCTAAAACCGTTGGTGCGTAGCTTTATTTCTGGGATGACATTGACAAGCTTAACGCTTGCAATTTCATTGCTATTTACTGTAAAGCCATACATGCCGCTAAACCTAACTGAATTATTGTCATAAATTACCTTTGTTGGAATGAAACCATAGGTGAGAAAACTCGCTACAAAGATGATTGCAGCACCAAGAACCAGGATGTAAAGTTTTGATTTGCTTTTGTTATGGTCAAAGCGCTGCGCCTTAACGGCAATAGTAGTAACTCCTGCAAGGGTTACAATAACTATTATCAGGTTAGCAACAGTAGTAAAGCCCAGCCACTTAAAAACAAAGTAGCTGCCAATAATGGTAAGCCCTGTAATGGCAAGGCCGTTGCGTATGAAAGTTGATAAACCCTCAATGTCAACATTTTTCTTTTTATCCTCGGGCATGGTGTTGTAGCCCGCAATCAGGTTAGGATATGCTTTAACCAGGAAACCCAGGGTAACCAAGAAAAGTCCGATTATGATAATAAGAATGTCCATTGTGATGGTGGTTTTTTATTCTGATCCCTTAGAGTAATCGCTAATTTAGGTAGATTTAGATAACCAATGCAACTTAATACTAATTATTATATTGAACTTAGATTCGTCAATTGAAGAATTTCCTCTAAAAATATTCCGTATCCTCTTTTGTATTAATGTACTCAAATTCACTCGCATTCTAACATTCCGAATCTTTCCGAATCATTCAGTCCCATCATTACTAGTTCACCAAAAACCTATCAATTTCCATGAGCATTTGGTGTGTACGGATGGGTTTTTCCAGAACGGTATCAAAGCCACATTCGGCAAGCTTGTTGCTCGATATGGTTTCAGGATAGGCGGTTTGACCCACAACAGGTAGCTTTTGGTTAATTGATTTTATGATACGGGTTGCCTCAAAGCCATCCATCTCGGGCATTACCAGGTCCATTAGTATTAGGTTAACGGGTTCGCCCTTGCGAACGTAATTTAGGGCTTCCAAGCCGTTACGCGCCCAAATCAGGTTGGCCTTTGTTTTTTGCAGGGCAGCTTTAAAGAACACAAAGTTGGCATCAATATCGTCGGCTATCAGAATAGTTTTGCCGTCCCAGTTAAACTCCTTTAACCCGTTTCCCGTATTCACGTTTTCAAACTTAAGCTTAACCGGAATAAAGGGGATGGAAAAGAAAACGCTTGTACCCGAACCAGGTGTGCTGTTAATCCAAATTTTCCCGCCCAACTTTTCTACCACATGCTTGGATATGGCAAGGCCTAAGCCCAGGCCACCATGCCTGCGGGTGCTTGAGCTATCGGCTTGGCGGAATGGGTTAAAAATAAGATCCATCTTGTCGGGTTCAATGCCAATGCCGCTATCAACAACGTAGAATAAAAGATTATTCGCATCCTTAAGCCTGTAACCAAACTCCACAAAGCCGTTGGGGGTAAACTTAAACGAGTTGGAGAGCAGGTGTTTTAGAACCTGCTTTATACGGGCCGGATCGCTAAGCACAACCAGGTCGTCCTGGAAAATCTCCTTGCGCAGGCTGAGCTTAATACGCGAACTTCCTCTTTCCTGCTCCTCAAATGAACTGTATATCTCGTTCATCAGCGCGTTAACCGAGAATTCGGTCTTGCTTATCTTGATGTCGCCCGCTTCAATCTGCGATATTTCCAGCAGATTCTCAATGATTTGAAGCAGTTCCTGTGAGTTCTTGTATATTAAATCGGAAAAGCCACTACGCTCAAACTGGCCTAGGTGTGGGTCGGTTAAAACCGACGAGAACCCAATAATGGCATTGAGGGGTGTTCTAATCTCGTGCGAAATGTTGTTCAGGAAAGTAGTTTTAATCCTGTCCGACTCCTCTGCCTTGTTTTTGGCAAGAATAAGTTCCTTTTCGTACTCCTTACGGCGTGTAATGTTTTCCAGAATAACAAGTATATGCTGAAGTTTCGATTCAAACATTACCGGGGTAAACGAGGCGCTAACCCATATCCGCTCCCTGTTTTTGCCATTTAGCTGTAACTCACCCTGCCAGGTTTTGCCAGCCCTAACGGAATCGAGGGCTTTTTGAATATGCTTGCCGCCATTGTACTCCAGGCCAATATCGGAAATACTTTTGCTAAAAAGGTTTTCAATAGTCAGGCCGGTAATCACAGTAAAGTTCGGGTTGATGAACTCAAACTCAAAGTAGGGCGATAGGATGGCAATACTTACCGGAGTAAACTCAATTGCTTTGGAAAGCACATCGCGGTAATGCTCAATTTCTTTTTTGCGGGTATTATCAACAAACAGGCCACCTATCTTCAACCTGTTGTTTACGCCAAGGAATTTGAACTGATGTAAATTGAAATACCGAATTATTCCGGAGGAGTCCATTAGCTGAAACTCAGTAACATTGTTATCGGTATCCACACCAATAATCTCTGCTTCCTTAATGAACTCCTTAAACTCGGTATTACTGGTAAGCTGCTTAAGGTAAAAGTTTTGGTAAACAATTTCGTGGGTAAGTCCATCCTCAATGAATACCCCAAAGGGTAAGGAGTCAATAAATACCGTAAACTGATTTTCGGTTTGGCGGAGTATTTCCTCGGTATAGTGAACACTGGTGATATCCTTTATTTCCTCGGCAATTGCAATTGTGTTACCCCACTCGTCCTTTAAGGGGTAAGCGTGTAGCTCTACAACAATCTTTTTGCCTGTAGGCAGGAATCTGGTCTCCTCGCGTTTAACCTCCTCGGCTCCATTTACAATACCTCGGACGGGGCACTCGTCGGTGTGGCAGTAAATGCTTCCGAACAATTCGTGGCACAAGGGGTGATTTTGTTTATTGAGCGTAACTGAGGTCAGTTTTTCGTACTCGCGGTTCTGAAATATCACCCTAAAATTGGTGTCGATAACCCTAAGTGCTGCATTTGAGTTGTTAAGTGCCGATTTTAGGTTGATTTGTGATAGCACTTCGCTGGCATCATTATGAGCTGTTTTGCCGGAGGACTGAGTAGCTGTAATGCGATAGTATGGTCTCTTTACTAATGAATATATTAAAGCTGTAACCACAATCAACAGCAGCAATGGTAAAGCAAGTAAAACCCAGCTATAGATTTTAATTCCTTCCACTGCTATTAAAGCGGTTTTATCACCAGTAAGGTTTTTTACCCGGGCAAGGGTTAATGGCAGGCTATGGGGGGCATTATCATTATCAGTTAGAATTACTACTCGTTTTCCGGTTAAGGCGTTGTAAAGGTTAAAAGTTCTGGTAATTGGATACCAGTACTCAAATTCGTGGGTGCTAGTTTTGAACAATGCCTTAGCGTAAAACCTGTTGTTATGGAGTAAAAGCACATTGGTACCAAAAAGCGAGTTATTGTCCAGGTTGTAAAGGGTTGATTCTTCCAGGTTAATGTTATTTCCAAAAATGATTTCGTTGTCGGCATCGTTCTGGGAATCGGCAAGCTTAATATCCCAGAAGCTCCGCTCAATATCGCGGATTACCTCGTTATTTGCAGACCGTAGGTCGGCGCTGAGTGTTTGAATGTGCTGCCGGTCGATACTTTGGGCTAATTGCCAAACCACAACCGATAGCATGGTTATGGCAACCAATGATAATGCCAGAGCAAATTTGTGAAACGAGAAAAACCTGAAAAACCTTAACACTTACTAAACACATTGATTTGTGCCAAATGTAAAAATATTTCGGTCATATAAAAAGAAATGGGCATGTTTTTATGCCCATACTTATTAACAATGTTGGTTTATATGGTTACCGCACCATTAGCTTTTTATGGTAAAACCTGCCGTTGCCCATGGTAAACCTTACCACATAAGCTCCTGTTGGCAAGTTTAGGTTGATGGTGTGCTTGTTACTGTTGATTTGTTCCCAATGCATTAACGTTCCGTTTATTGAGATTATGGAAACGGATTCAATTGTCTCATTTGCCTCAATCCTGACATGGCTTGTTGCCGGATTGGGGTACATTGATAAGCTCTTGTCGGGGTCAACAGTATCGGTTGAGGTTGGGGTAAGGTTTACCTTTATGGTTTCTGATTTTGTGGCATCTAAGTTACCGGAAACAGTGTAAAAGTTGGGGTGTAAAACGCTAAACTGTAACCCCTTTTCGTATCCTACTTGGCTAAAGGTAGCTAAGCCATTGGCGTCGGTAAGCTGGTCGGCATAGCCGGTAACCTTTACGGTTGCGCTGGCAACCGGGTTACCACCGCTTTGTACATCAAAGGTGATGCTGAAGGTTAGCTGGTTCAGCTGAACAGGAATTTCAATGGGGTTGCTGTTTACTGTGAATTCAGTCTGTTCAGTGCCCTGGTACCCTTCCAGGCTCACCTCGTATGAGTAGTTTCCATTGGGCAGGTAAAGTGTTGCAACACCATTATGGGTTTTACCTTGCTGGTAAAGCTGGGTACTGTTATAGATTTTAACCATTGCGTTATCCATTGGCCATGTGCCTTTTGGGCCAGTTCCGGTTATACTAAACTTAACCTGATGAACATTGCCGTAAACGGGGGTTAGGTAAACATTAACAGAACTATCGGAGCTAAGTTCCATCCAAAAATCGGTACTAACAAAACTCTCCTTTTGAACGCTTACGGTTTTTAAACCTCTACTCAAGGTGAATGTGGCTAATCCTTCACTATTGGTTTCGCCTGAAAGGGTATCAACATATACCGTGGCATGAGGAATTTTGTTCCCGTTGATATCGGAGATAGTAAACTGTACATTGTAGCTAACTGGTATAAGGTTAATACTGTGATTGCCTCCACCAGCTTGAACGGTTATGGTTGTATCCTTTGTATAGTATCCATCAGCGGTGAGCTTAAATGTATAATCCCTGGCAGGGATATAAATGGTTGCCACCCCAAGGTTCGATGTGTAGTAGGTTTGGTTGTTAACCAGTATTTTGGCTAGCGGTATGGCGGCTAGGTCAAGGGCAGAACGCACCAGTAGTTGAATGGTATCGTGTTTGGTCAAATTAACATCAATTGTTTTAGCAGAGCCAGCAATTTGGGTGGAACCAGAGATTGGCTCATAGCCATTGGCTCTTACTGTGTAGCTGTACGTTCCGTTAGGAAGATTAAAGCTAACCGAACCCGAACCCGATGTAAATTTTATTCCATTTGCAATGTTTACAGCTGCGCCGGGTATTGAATTACCATTGTTTTTTACATTGAAGGTAACTGGGTAAGTGCCAATGCTCCCATTAGCCGTAATCTTTGCCTTCCATCCTGCTCCAACCGTGTTCAAATCGGAGACAAACTTGAATGTCAACTCGCCGTTTGCGCTTGTCGAGGTATATACTGGTGGCATATTCTCTCCACAGAATTTATCAATTTGTGGGCTGAAAGTGTTGGGGCCATCATATACAATCAGGTAATCATAGCTACAGGTTGAGTGCGACTCCACATCAAACTCCATGAATTGAACCTTTACCTTTTGACCGTTATTTCTTGGCTTGAAGGTAATTGTGTAATTCTCGTTATTGCCGTACTGCGATGCGGGTCCGCCAGAGTCGTAGAACCATAGGCTATCCACTTCAACGGTAGAGTTGGTCATTAATACCTGTCCTATCACTGAAGCCGTAGTAAAACTCCAAACCTCGCAGGGTTTATCGCATAAACCCAAATGGTTGCCGGGCATTACACGCCAATAGTACTTGGTTTGCGGCATGAGCGGAATATCAACATATGCCTCGGTAACCCTTTTTAGTAGAACTAAAGAATCGGGGTTGGTTCCTATGTAAACATCGTAGAAAAGGGCATCGGAGGTGGCCCCCCACGATAACCGGTTATACTCAACGTTAAGCTCATTATTCGCGGGTTTTGGGTTTTCAAGGCACTTGGGCAATTGCTGTGGGGTAAAACATTCCAACCTTGCCTTCCACCCTGAGGCAGTTTGAGTGTTATCGGATGTGAAACGGAATGTAACACTGTTTCCGCTTGTATAAAAGGGTGCGGGACCAGTATTGCCATTAAACGGGCTGCCAGCAATGGCATTTGAGGTAATGCCAGCACCATCGTAAATATGGAGGTAATCGTAACCCAATTCGGTGTTGAACGATATAAACTCAACGCTAAATCGCTGAATATCACTTAGGGTCTCAAAGGTTAGCGTATAGTTCTCGCTGTTATTGTAGTTGGAGTTCTCGCCACCGGTGTCGGTAAAAATAGTCCCACAGGTTTTAACAGTACCGGTGGTCATCCTGGTGGTTCCAAAAAGGGAAACTGGCACTTTGCTGGTAAACTGATGCGAGGCATTGCTGTAGCTAACGGAGCTATAGTCTATGTCAATGGGGATTGTATCATGGGTTAAGCTTGGTGATGTGCTTACCCGCAGGGTAAGAATTGCTTTTTCGTTAGGCTGTATGGTACGACTTGAAATGGGTTCAAAGTTGATACTAACCACGTTAAGTAGTGAATCGGGAAGGGTTGCCTGTGCAGAGAAATCGGGAATGGCGGCCCCCCCTTTATTCAGGAATTCAAATTTTAGGTCAACCACCTCGCTCCGGTCAAGCCGGCTATTTGAGTTGCCCATAAGAGTATCAACTACAGTGTATCCAGTGTAAACCATTTTTGGAGCGGCTGCGGTAATCCTTAAATTCGATGTCCATGATCCTTCAGCTGAGGTAAAGGTTATTGGAAAAACTTGCAGGTACTTATTGTCGATATTAGCTGGAATGCTGAAAGCGAATGCTGCATTTACCCATTTTTCCGACTCGGCATCTATACTACCAATTCCAATAGAGTCGGCTGATGTAAGCGAAATTAGGCCGGTACCTGCTGAAATTTTTGCTCCAATGTTGGTTGCATTGGTTTTGCCTACATTTTTTACCAGTAGGTTTACCCTGATGTTTTCGCCATAATCGGCAACAGCGTTACCATTCCCTTCAGAGTCGTCTATTACACTGGTCGATAGGGTTAGGTAGGCATTGTCAGCTACAATAACCTGAATGGTATCGATAAAGGGTTGGGTTTGTGGGCGGGTTGCCGTAAGTATAATTTCCCCGGGCTCCGTTAAAACGGGAACAGCAATATCGTATACGTTATCGGTATCGAAAAATTTTGTTCCAATAATTTGACCGTTGGTAGTGAGTGAAACATAAGTATTTGCTTTGGCTCCAACGGTAATTGAGTTAACTCCAACAGCCACAGTAGTTGGGAAGGTTACCTGGTTAGCTTCGGGTATTTTAAAGTATGGGCTAAGGGAAGGGTCGCCGAGCACATTATAGGCTTCCCAGTAGTAGGTTGAGTTAATCTGGCGGGAGTAGTCGTTAAGCTCGGCTTGGGTAACCGCAAGGTTCCCACAAAACATAATAGCACCTGCAGTGGTGTATGCGCTCACAAAAGGAGCATCGTATCCACCAGTTGTGGATTCCTCAAAACTGGGAACGTAACCGTTGTTGTTTCCGCTCATGGGAAAAGCGCCAACCGCCCAGTACATATCCTCCTTCCAGTAGCTATTGGGCGATGAACCAATGTAGGTAACAGCACCACCGTTTGCTTTACGGAGCCATGCCTCACCAACTGACTCAGAGAAACCAAAATTACCCGACAGGCAGCAGTTAGCTATTACAAACGGGTATTGCAGGTTGTTAGTGAATGTTTCTACAGCGCTAATGGTAAGCGCTGGATCTTGCCAGTTGGTTTCGTTACAGTGAGCGGTATAGTTTATGAATCCTACAGCAATCCTTTCGGGATCGTAACACCCTGTATAACCCGATGATGCTGAGGGATTATTAGGATCGTTTGTAACCCCATACTCGTAAATGTTACTCCATCCACTTGAGGGTTTGAAATGGGTTGCTGTTGCATACTTTATGGTGGGCTGTGCTATAGCAGGGTTCCAGCTTGCATCGGCTCCGGCTATCAGCGTGGAACTGTTCAGGTATGAGGCATCGGCAAACTGAAACCTTTCGTAGTAAAGAATCTTGTTGATAATGGCCGTAAGCTCAGCCTCGCTGGTGGCCGAAAGGCGGCCGTAATAAATTTCCGGGAACTTATCGCCATCAACACTGGCGTAGTACAGGTCGGTTAGCTTACCCGATTGTGTTCCCGTAGCCGATGCAGGCACTTGGTCAACATCACCTACAATTACTAAAAAGGTTGGTGCAGGATTTTCAGGTGTAGCTGAATTGTAGACACCTTGTACGTAAGCTTTTATGGCATTGGAGGTTGAGCCAATCTCGTCGGTATACTTTACGGTGACTCTAAAACCCTTTTGGGTTTTCCACTCAATGAAGGGTTGTAAAGTAGATTGGAACATTCGGTGCGATACAATAAGCATGCTAACCGGGTATCGGGTTAAATCGGGGTGAGAATCGTAAACAGCGCCTCCGGCGTTTAACATCGATTGGTAAACCACATCAAAGTAGGGCGAATAGTAGGGATCGGAAGTTGATGTGCCTTTGGTAATGGCTCCCTGAACAGTAACATCAACATCAATATCATTAAATATCCTGATTTTTTGTTTGGATGGATTGTAGTCAATTGGCCGCACGGTTAGGCGAGCAATGGTGTAACCCCTAAGGTTACCAAGTACTTCCAAGGTAACCTCGGGCTTTGCATTCTGAAACGACGATTTGCGGTAAGCCTCGGGTTTAAAATGGAATGGCTGCTGCAGTGTATCCTGATCCTTGCGGGCCGATGGCTGGACAGGGAACAATGGGTTGTTAATGCCTTTTGCAGTGAGTTCAATTTCGTTGGCAGTATAATTGCTGACTCTTGCTGAAACCGAAGCGCCCAGCGGAATACGTATCAACTTTTTAATTACTGGCAATTCGGGTTCTCCGATGCCACCATCGGGCAAAGAGTTTTTAAACCATAGCTTTGTGTATGTTTCTCCGGTATTTGCTAGTTGTTTATCCCAGTTTAGCTCATCTATTTTGATGCTTAAACGGAATTCACTCTGCGAGGTAGCGTAGAATTTTTCAGGGATAACCTTTTCCTCTTTAATACCATCGGTTAGCAGCGTAATTTTTTTTGGTTGGGAAAACGCTGTTAGAGTAAACGAAAGAAAGAGTAAAGCCAAAATCTTTTTCATCAGTTCAAAATTTTAAATAAACCCGCAATATATTAAAACGAATGGATTAACTCAATGGTTGCAATAATTATTCCAAATTAAGGTATGTAATTTAGACAATAAGTAATTCAGTAACAATTGAATCGCTAACAAAGTAATGGCTGGATGGAATTTTAAGGATGTTGTTTTCCAAAACCATTTTACCTGACCCAGTAAGGGGTTTGATTTTTTTGCGAAGACGGTTGTATATTTCGATTGAAAAACCATTCGCAACCTCGTTAAGGTTTACACCCCACATAGTCCGGAGGCGGGTAATCATGAGTTCATTAAAGCGGGTAACCTCATCAATGGCTTCCCTGTTTTCGGGGAAATTACCTGAGTCAACCTCCTTTTCCCATCCGGTAATTGACGATGGATTCCACCAGCGCATTGTTCCGTTGAAGGAGTGAGCCGATGGCCCTAGGCCAAGGTATTCCTCGCCCAACCAGTACCCGCTATTGTGTTGTGAGATATAGCCTGGTTTAGCCAGGTTCGATATTTCGTAATGAACAAAACCGTTTGCATGGGACAATTCGCGTAACAAATCGAACTGGGCTTTGCTCATCTCCTCATCAAGGGGCATTACAGCTCCCTTGGCTACCCTTCGGGTAAGCGGGGTTCCCTCCTCGTAGGTAAGGTGGTAGCATGAAAGGTGATGAATGTCTAGCCCAAACGCTGTTTCCAGGGAATGTTCCCAGCTTTTCAAAGTTGAGCTGGGTAGCCCATAAATTAAATCGATAGAGACGTTAGCAATACCCACCTTCCTGAAAATACGAATAGCCTCAGTTGCTTTACCAGCATCGTGTCGTCGGCCAAGGAAAACCAGCTCGTTATTGTTAAACGACTGTACGCCAATGCTTACCCTGTTGATGCCAATTGCATGGTATTGTTCAGCCAGCTCAAGGGTAACATCGTCGGGGTTTACCTCAATGGTGATTTCTGCATTGGGGTCAACTACAAAAAAATCACCTAAACCGGAAATAATTCTCTTAATATTGCCCACAGGCAATAGCGAAGGTGTACCACCTCCAAAGTAAATGGTTTTTACTACTCTATCAGTTAGTAAATGATTCCTAGCACTGAGCTCAATAAGCACAAAATCGGTAAAATGGTTATCCATCTTAGCTTCGCCCACCGAGTAAAAATCGCAGTAGCTGCATTTTTTTCTACAAAACGGAATATGTATGTAAATTCCTGCCATTTTATTGATTGCTTAAGCAAAGCTAAATGATTATACGTAAACCATAAAAACAAACTATCTTTGCAAAGGTAATTATTAGATGAGAATTCAGATTTTTGGATTTGGAATAACATTGAATTCCGCAGGGCGGAGCATGTTAGGATTTTAATCTTAAATCTTGAGTTTTAAATTTTGAATCTTGAATCCTGAAAGCATATGAGTAAACCAACACTTGCCATCGCATCGGACCATGCTGGGTATGCCACCAAGGAGGAGCTAAAGAAATATCTTGCTGAGCTGGGGTATAATGTTTGGGATTTTGGAACACACAGCGACGATAGCGTTGACTACCCTGATTTTGCACATCCTTTAGCAACCGCCATTGAAAATGGCGATTACCAGTTAGGTATTTTGCTTTGCGGCAGCGGCAATGGAGTATCAATTACAGCCAATAAGCACCAAGGCGTACGATCGGCATTGTGCTGGTTGCCAGAAATTGCAGCTTTGGCACGCCAGCATAACGATGCTAATGTTTGTGCTATTCCTGCCCGCTTTGTTAGCGTTAGCGAGGCCAAACAGATAGTAAAGGCATTTCTTGATGCCAGGTTCGAGGGTGGCCGTCATACGCGTAGGGTTGAGAAAATTCCTGTGAAATAGAATACCATCAATGTATTAAACAATAAAACTATTAGCAATGGACAGCAGTAAACCTATAACCTCGTTTATTGAGAAGCACTACCTGCACTTCAACTCAGCCGCACTGGTTGATGCAGCTAAGGCTTACAAGGCTCATGTGGAGAGCGGGAAAAAGATGATGATAACACTTGCCGGTGCCATGAGCACAGCAGAGCTTGGTATCAGCTTAGCCGAAATGATACGCCAGGATAAGGTTCAAATCATATCGTGTACCGGTGCTAACCTTGAGGAGGATTTAATGAACCTGGTTGCTCACAACCACTACAAACGAGTTCCGCACTACCGCGACCTTACTCCACAGCAGGAGTGGGAGTTGCTTCAGAGTGGTTTAAACCGCGTTACCGATACCTGCATCCCGGAGGAAGAGGCTTTCCGTCGTTTGCAATCGCACCTGTTTGATGTTTGGAAAGAGGCACAGGATAAAGGTGAGCGTTACTTCCCGCACGAGTACATGTATAAAATGCTCCGTAGTGGCGTGCTAGAGCAATACTACCAGATTGACCCAAAGAACTCATGGATGATTGCTGCTGCCGAAAAGAACTTGCCTATCGTGGTTCCCGGCTGGGAAGACTCAACCATGGGTAACATTTTTGCCTCATACTGCATTACCGGTGAACTAAAACCATCGATCGTAAAATCGGGTATTGAGTACATGATGTTCCTGGCCGACTGGTACACCAACAATGCCGGAACCGAGGGAATTGGTTTCTTCCAGATTGGCGGTGGCATTGCTGGCGATTTCCCCATTTGTGTGGTTCCCATGCTCCATCAGGATTTAGAGAGAACCGGAGTGCCTTTCTGGAGCTATTTCTGCCAAATCAGCGACTCAACCACCAGCTATGGCTCTTACTCGGGTGCAGTACCCAATGAGAAAATCACTTGGGGAAAGCTTAACATCGATACCCCAAAGTTTATCATTGAGTCCGATGCTACCATTGTGGCACCACTAATTTTTGCATACGTGTTGGGTTGGTAACCAAAAGCAACTTTCAAATTCACACTCATAGGCCATGGACATTCCATGGCCTTTTTTTGCATCTCTGGAATAAAATTTGTTAACTTACGTTGAAATAAAAAAATGATTTATGAAGCGAATAGCATGTGTTTTAATTATAGGGCTACAGGTTATACCCTATAGCATTTCAGCTCAAAAAGCTGTTGAGGTAAACTCAAATATCACCGATGTGGTTATTTACCTCGATGCAGCCTCAATAACCCGTAAGGCCCAAGTTAACCTTTCTGAGGGGCGAACCAAAATTAGTTTCACAGGCCTTTCACCCTATATCGATTTTAAAACCATAAACATTAAGACACCCGAAGGGGTCTCCATTGAATCTATTAACCATTCAAATAACTACCTGAGCAAAAAGGATAAGAATGAGGAGGCCGAAATGCTATCCAAAAAGCTAACCAATCTTGAGGCACAGCAGAAAGCCATAAGCACAAGTATATCGGTAGTAAATGAGGAGATAAACTTTTTGAACGATAACCGCAGTATTAGCGGGAAAAACGAAGCGGTATCGGTTCAAACCCTAAAGGATGCCTCAAACTTTTATGGTTCACGGATTAAAGAGCTGCGATTCAGGAGCCTTGAGTTAAGCGAACAGCTCAACGAAATCAATAAAAAAACTGAGGAAACCCGAAGACAACTTTCGATAATTAATAGTAAACCTAACTCTCCTACGGGCGAAATTGAGGTCTTGCTTGAAACGACCTCACCTAAAAATGAGGTACCCATTGTGGTTAGCTATCTTGTAAAGAATGCCGGATGGTTCCCCCGTTACGATATAAAGGCAAACTCTCTTGATCGTCCATTAACTCTGGTCTACAAGGCAAATATAAGGCAGGAAACCAAGGAGGATTGGAAAAATGTGAAGGTAAAGCTTACCAACTCTGAACCCAATGTTTCGGGTGTTGCTCCTGCATTAAAGCCATACCTGTTGAACTACGGTTTACTACCGCCCCGCTACGGAAAAATTGTAAATGTCGTTCAGGGACGAGTAACCGATACCCAAGGGAATCCCTTGCCGGGCACCAACATTGTTATTAGCGGAACGTCTATTGGTACCATTGCCGATACCGATGGAAAGTATAGCATCAATATACCGACCGATGCTAACAGTTTAACATTTAGCATGGTAGGCTTTAAATCCCGTACACTACCCATCAATTCAAATACTATCAATGTAGTAATGGAAGAGGATGAGGTAATGCTCGAAGAGGTGACAGTTGTAGCGTATGGGATAGCCAGCGATGATTATGATAGGAGTAGGAAAAGCGAAGTAAAAAAGGAAGCCCCAAAGCCAAAGATTACAGGTGGAGCGGTTACGGAATCGGGAATCATTGAAAAGCCTACAAGTGTTGAATTTGAACTGGAAAAACCCTACTCATTTGAGTCGGAGAATAAATCGCAGGACGTAAAGCTGCTTACCTACGAAATTCCTGCCGAGTTTAAGTATTCAACTACTCCAAAGGTTGACAAGGGAGCATACCTTTGGGTAAATATACCGGAATGGGAAATGTATAACCTGCTCGATGGCGAAGCAAACGTTTTCTTTGAAAACACATTTACCAGTTCAACCCTTATCGATACCCGTAAGGCTCTCGATACCCTAAAGCTTTCATTGGGAGTTGATAAATCCATATCCGTTAAGCGTGAAAAAGTAAAGGAGATTACCAAGAAGCAGCTAATTGGAAGTAGTAAAGAGGAAACCCGCGGCTGGAAGATAACCATTAAGAATAACAAAATTCAGGATATTCGAATTACCGTTTTAGACCAGATACCAGTATCGGTAAATGAAGAGATAAAGGTAACCCTGCTCGAGAAGACAAACGCAACGGTTACTCCCGATACCGGTGAGGTACGGTGGGAACTTACTATTCCCGCAGGGCAATTCAAGGAACTCATTTTAACCTATTCGGTAAGGTATCCCAAAAATAGAAATTTGTTTGTTGAGTAACTTTGTTATGGATATTTTAACATGACACCAAACACCCATGAGGTATTCAAAAAATTCGATAAACCATGGGTGTTATTTTTTTTGATATCAAAGAGATAGTTAGTTTTTTGAAACAGCATATAATCTTATCTGATGAAAAAACTCTTTTTAATAGCACTGTTAATTTTACCTTGTAAATATATAGATGCTCAAGAGATTAGGGAAGCCTACGATTCTCGTCCTCTAAATAGTATAAACTTAAATATATTAGGAGATGCCTCAATGATCTCGGTAAATTATGAAAGATTTTATCCTATTAAACAAAATATGCTAATGGCTGCTAAGCTTGGTGTGGGCTACAACGAGGAATTTAATCTATGTATATATGGCCCATGTCGGGAGCCATATAAATATTTAACAGTTCCACATCATTTGACTTTCAACTTTGGACATACAAAACATTTTTTTGAGCTGGGTTTAGGTGGCACTGTAATCTCGGGAAATACTACTCAACCCTATATTTTGTATCCTATTGTGGGTTACCGGTTCCAATCCTTTAAGAAGAAACTTAATTTTAGAATTTTTGTGCAATATCCTTTTTCAGGAGGCGAAATCGATGATATCCTATTTATTCCAATGGGTGTATGCATTGGTAAAACCTTTTAGCTATTTTTTGATTTTTATAGAAATATTTGAGATAATAGGGTGATTTCAATTAAAAAACAGATTTCATTAATTGATGACCTGAAGCTTTCAATATCAAATTTTCAGGGCAAATTTTTTAGCTATACACTATCCAAGCAATACACTTGGGATCACTAAAGTTGTTTGAATTTTTATCAGTGAATAGGTGATAGCATGGAATGGTATTACTTTAAGTTTTGCTAGTCCTTAGCCCTGATTTTTATTCCCAAAACAAGGACATCATCAACCTGTGTGCTGCTGTCCTTCCATTCGTTGAAATGTTTTTCAAGAATTTCTTTTTGCTCGGCAAGCGGTTTTGGGCTTACCTGGCTAAGCAGGTTGTAAAACCTTTTCTTGGAAAACTTTTGCTGTTCAGGTCCTCCAAATTGGTCCTTATACCCATCGGAAAAAAGGTAGAATATATCGTTATCTTGCACTCTTATGGAGTGATTGGTAAACGGTTTCTCTTCCTTGTAGGCAACCCCAACAGGCATTTTATCGGCATTAAACTCAATAATTTGGTTGTTTCTACTTAGCAAAAGGTTATTGTTTGCGCCGGCATACTCAACAATACCTTGGCGGGTGTGGAAAATGCAAAGCTGTATATCGAACCCGTCGCGGGGACCCGAGTCAAAACTGGTTTGCTTAAGTGCCTCCTTGGTTTTGTATCGCATGGTGTTTAAAAAATCCGAGGCGTTACCACTGAAGTTATTACAGATTTCATTCATAAGCGATATGCCTAACATACTCATAAAAGCTCCAGGCACCCCATGGCCGGTAGCATCGGCAGCGGCAAAGAATACCTTGTCGTTTAGGTAGAATGTCCAGTAAAAATCACCGGAAACAATATCCTTGGGAAGATAAAGTATAAAGTAGTCGGCAAAAAACTCCTTTAGCTGGCTCTCAACAGGCAAAACCGCTTTCTGAATGTTTCGGGCATAGTTAATGCTCTGGATTATCTGATTTTTTTGAATTTCAATCATTTCTTTTTGGGCCACAACCCTTTCATTCTGCCTTATAAGCTCATCAAGGCGGTTCTGGTATAACCCAATAATGTAATGCCGCCACGAGGGGTACTTAACAAACCATGTGTTTGACAGTTCCTTGGGAACAGGAATAATTTTTGATTTTTGCTTTGCCTTGGCATAGGTTATAGCCGGAGTATCAATCATGGCCGAAGTAAACGAAACAATACAGGCCACTCCCGGCTTAACCTCGTACAAATCGGCTTCATGTCCCTCGCTGTCGCGTCCAAATACACGAACCGACCCTTCAACGCCCAAAGGGATATGCGACGCAACATTACCATGCATGGGTATCTCCATTCCTGCATCTATTTCCATTACCTGCAACTGCTTAAGCTCGTTAACCAGTGCATCCTCAAAATCTGGGTAAAGGGTTTGAATATCCATGACGCATTTTTTATGTAAGTTATAAACTTCTTAGGAGATAAAGAGTTTTTTAGCTTAAGATTTGCTACAAAGCATTTGCAAATTTCATTAGCATCTTAATCTCTTCAGCCCAGCGCGATTCATCGGGTGTTTCAAGAATTAATGGAATTCCATTGAAGCGAGGGTCAGCCATAATGAGCCGGAACGGCTCTAATCCCAAGATACCATCGCCAAGGTTTTCGTGGCGGTCAACCCGGCTGCCTAAACCTTTCTTGGTATCATTTAGATGAATGCCCTTAAGGAATCTAAAACCAATCACTTTATCGAAATGTGAAAACGTTTTAGCAAAAGCTTCGGGTGTCGATATATCGTAACCGGCTGTAAAGGCATGGCATGTGTCAATGCAAACCCCAACACGCGATTGGTCGTTAACATGGTCAATAATAAACCTGATTTGCTCAAAGGTGTATCCAAGGTTGCTGCCCTGTCCCGATGTATTTTCAATAACAGCGGTAACACCCTGGGTGCGTTCCAACGCCATGTTGATTGATTCGGCAATGAGCAGAAGACTTTCCTCTTCGGTGATTTTATTTAAGTGGCTGCCCGGATGAAAGTTGAGCCTATCGAGACCAAGCTGCTGGCAGCGCAACATCTCATCAAGAAATGCAGTGCGCGATTTTTCAAGCGCTTCCCTATCGGGATTACCAAGGTTTATAAGGTAACTGTCGTGTGGTAGTATTTGAGCGGGTGTGTAGCCAAATTTTTGACAGTTTGCTTTAAAAGTATCAATGCTTTTCTGGGTGAGTGGCGGAGCTACCCATTGGCGTTGGTTCTTTGTAAATAGTGCAAAAGCCGTGGCACCTATACTATAGGCATTTACCGGGGCGTTCTCAATCCCTCCTGCTGCACTTACATGGGCTCCAATAAATTTCATGGCAGTACGGTTGAATTGGTTCATCAAATTGCGTAAATTTACTCAATAAACAAAGACTTTGAATTAGCGTTCACTATCTTTGTAAAAATTGAACTTAATTTAATGGATAGCTTAACAGGAAAATGGACATTTACTGAGGAGTTTGAGTGCGGAACCGATAAGGGCTTTGCCTTTCTGGAGCAAAAAGGTGATATTGTTGTAGGATACCTTGAATACGAGGAGTGTATTGAGGACGAAGAACCATTCATGGTAAGGCAAATTGTTGAGGGTACCGTTCAGGGTCACAGTATTGTTCTGAAAGGCTTGGAAGTGATGCACCCCGATGGAACTCCCATTCCGAACTACAATCTCGACGTGCTTGAGGGTACTTACACCCATGAAAAAAGGATTGTTGGTCACAGCTACGATTCCGAGGATGTTTGCGGAGTTTTTGTGATGACCAGAGTAATTGGTGACGAATTGTAAACTTAGGGAATGGCAATATTTTTAACCTTTAAACTGCAAAGCCGAGCAGACTCAAAAATCTTAAACTCCTTTAAGCCAAGCATGTTTTTGAATTTTGAATTTTGAATCTTGAATTATACCAACATGCCAAAAATCCGTTTAACCAAAGAGTTTCGCTTTGAGATGGCTCATGCCCTTGAGGGTTACGATGGCCTATGCCGTCATATGCATGGACATTCATATATCTTTACGGTTACCGTTATAGGAGAACCCATTGATGTTCCAGGCCATCCTAAATTGGGAATGGTAATGGACTTTGGCGACCTCAAACGCATTGTTAACCCCTTGATTGTAGATAGGTTCGACCATGCTGTGGCCGTAATGGCCAATACGCCAACGCATACAAAGCTAAAGGAAGCTGGTTTCAACCGTATTGAGGCCTTGCCGTTCCAGCCCACATGCGAGAACATGATTCACTACTTTGCTGAAATTATTATGGCTAATCTTCCGGCCAATGTAACGCTACATCACCTAAAACTTAACGAAACAGCCACATCGTATGCCGAATGGTATGCATCCGATAACCTATAACCATTGATCAGAACCATGAAGAAACGCTTACTGCTACTCGATGCTTACGCCCTGATTTATAGGGCATACTATGCCTTTATAAATCGCCCCATGCGCAACAGTAAAGGGCTTAACACATCGGCTGTTTACGGTTTTATAAGGGCTACGCTTGATGCCATGAAAAAGTTTAACCCAACCCATGTGGCGGTAGCATTCGATGTTTCAGGTAAAACCTTCAGGAACGACATTTACCCCGATTACAAGGCTCAGCGCGATGAGACTCCCGAGGACATCAAGGCCTCGGTTCCCATTATCAAAAACCTGCTTAAAGCTCTTAATATTCCAATAATCGAGAAGGAGGGTTTTGAAGCCGATGATGTAATTGGCACTCTTGCCACCAAGGCCAATCCTAACGAGTTCGAGGTGGTAATGATGACCCCCGATAAGGATTATGGTCAACTACTGAGCGAAAATATTATTATTGCCAAGCCTGGCAGGAGCGGAAACGAAATGGAAATTGTTACCGCTGAGCAATTCTGTAAGGATTACGACATTCAAAATCCCAAACAGTTTATCGACATTCTTGCCCTTTGGGGCGATGCTTCCGATAACATAAAGGGAGTTAACAAGGTGGGTGAGAAGACTGCTGCAAAGCTGATATCGCAGTTTGGCAGTATCGATAACCTACTTCAAAATCTCGATAAGTTAAGCCCTGCCCAGAAGGAAAACTTTGAAGCAGCCCGCGATATCATTCCGCTTAACCGCAAGCTGGTTAGCATTGTTACCGATATCCCCATAAATGTTGATATTGATAAAGACCTTGCCGTTCAGCCCCCTAAAACCGAGGAACTGGTACCCATACTGGAGGAGTTAGAGTTTAGGTCGTTACTCAAGGAGTTTGTTGCCGAGCCCAAAAAGGAAAAACCTCAATACGTTCAGGGCTCGCTCTTCGATACGCCACCTGCCGAAACTACCAAACCTGTTATCAACCTTAAAACCATCAACGATTTTGAAGTGGATTACCACATAGCCCAAACCGTTGAGGAGCGAAAGGTTTTAATTCAGGAACTTGAAAAATGTAGTGAGTTTGCATTTGATACCGAAACCACAGGACTTGACCCAATATCGGCAGAGCTGGTGGGCTTATCGTTTTCAACGTCGTTGCGAAGGGCATGGTGGGTTCCCGTTCCATCGAACCAAACCGAAGCCCAAAAGGTGGTTGTGGAGTTTGCCAATGTTTTTGGCAATGAGGCCATTGCCAAGGTAGGGCAGAACATTAAGTTCGATATGCAGGTGCTGCTAAACTATGGAATTGACATTAAGGGACATCTTTTCGACACCATGCTTGCCCATTACCTGTTAGAGCCCGACTCGCGTCATAATCTCGATTACCTTTCCGAAATCTACCTAGGCTACAAGCCTATTAGCATTGAGGAACTTATAGGGAAAAAGGGTTCAAAGCAGGGTAGCATGCGCAATGTTGAGGGTTCTTTAATAACCCGGTATGCATGTGATGATGCCGATTTAGCTTTGCAGCTCAAGCATATACTGTTTTCAAAGCTTGAGGAGCAAGGTCTAACTAATCTGTACTTTGCCCTTGAAGCACCGCTAGTTGAGGTGCTAACTTACATGGAGCGCAATGGTGTTTCCATTGACATAAAAAGTTTGAAGGATTACGGTAAAGTTCTTTCGGCGCAACTGGTTGAGCTCGAAAGTGAGATACGCCAAATGGCCGGAGTGCCCGATTTGAATATTTCTTCGCCCAAACAGCTAGGCGAGGTTCTATTTGAAAAGCTCAAGATATCGTCCGATGCCAAGCTTACCAAAACCAAGCAGTACTCAACCAACGAGGAGGAACTCCAGAAGTATATCGATGCCCATCCTATTGTTCCCAAAATATTGGAGTTTAGAGGCATAAAGAAACTGCTTTCAACCTATATTGAAACTTTACCCTTGCTGGTAAATCCTAAAACAGGAAAAATTCACACCTCGTTCAACCAGGCAGTGGCCTCAACCGGGAGGTTAAGCTCTAACAACCCTAACCTGCAAAATATTCCCATACGCGATGAGAATGGACGGGAGATTCGGAAGGCTTTTATTCCATCGCCAGGCGATTACCTGCTACTTTCGGCCGACTACTCCCAAATAGAGTTGCGCCTAATGGCGCATATGAGTGCCGATCCCGCCATGCTAGAGGCTTTTGAAAAGGGACAGGATATTCACGCTGCTACCGCAGCAAAAATATTCAGGATACCCCTGAATGAGGTTACCGCTGACCAGCGCCGAAAGGCTAAAACAGCCAACTTTGGGATGATTTATGGTATATCAGCTTTTGGTTTATCGCAGCGGCTAGGTATTTCCAGAACCGAAGCAAAGGAGCTGATTGATGGCTATTTTACCACTTACCGTGGGGTGAAGGAATACATGGAGAAATGCGTATCGCAAGCCCGCGAGAGGGGTTGGGTTGAAACTATTTTTGGACGCAAACGCTACTTACCCGATATCAACTCCAACAATCAGGTGGTACGTGGACTTGCCGAACGGAATGCAATTAATGCTCCCATTCAGGGCTCCGCTGCCGATATCATTAAAATGGCGATGATTAGAATACACGACGAGTTCAAGAGTGGCAAGCTAAAGTCAAAAATGATAATTCAGGTACACGACGAACTTGTGTTCGATGTTTGCCGCCCTGAACTCGATGAGGTTAAGACAATTGTTAAGAATTGCATGGAGGGTGCCGCTCAGCTCAGGGTTCCGCTTGAGGTTGAGATTGGTACTGGCAGCAATTGGCTCGAGGCGCATTAATCTTGCTTTTCTCCCCAGGGCGAGGGGTTAACGGATTCGTCAACCACATAGTCGCCATAGCGTTCAACAATTAGGTTTAGAAGCGAGTAAACCTCCTCGGGGTCAAGAGTGGTTAATAGCTTTAGCCTGATATCCTTGAAGTGGGGTAGTCCTTTAAAGTATGAACCAAAATGCCTTCGCATTTCAAGCATTCCGGTTTTTGCTCCTTTAACCTGGAGCGAACGCTCAAAGTGCATGCGGGCAATTTCAACCTTTTGGGTTGTTGTGAGGGGTTTCATTAGTTCACCAGTTTTAAGATAATGCTTTACCTCAGCAAAAATCCATGGACGGCCATAGGTAGCACGTCCAATCATAATGCCGTCAACCCCATAACGTTCAAACATTTCCTTGGCTTTAATAGGACTATCAATATCGCCGTTGCCTATAACGGGAATATGCATTCGTGGGTTGTTCTTAACCTCACCAATTAGCGTCCAATCGGCTTTGCCGGTGTAAAGTTGAGCGCGGGTGCGACCATGAATGGTAATGGCCTTTATCCCAACATCCTGAAGGCGTTCAGCAATTTCAACAATATTTTTCGATTGGTCGTCCCAGCCCAGGCGGGTTTTAACGGTAACCGGCAAATGGGTAGCCTCCACAATCCGGCGGGTCATCTCAACCATTTTGGGAACATCGCGCATCATACCTGAGCCTGCACCGCGATTGGCGATCTTTTTAACGGGGCATCCAAAGTTAATGTCTATAACATCGGGGTTTGCCTCAGTGGCAATTCGTGCTGCCTCAACCATACTCTCAATAATATGGCCGTAAAGCTGAATGCCAATGGGTCGTTCGTAATCGTAAATGGTTAACTTTGCTACGCTGCTCCCTGCATCGCGGATAAGCCCATCGGCATTAATAAACTCAGTATACATCATATCGGCACCAAAGTGTTTGCAAATGTACCGGAACGATGGGTCGGTTACATCCTCCATGGGTGCCAACAATACCGGCTTTTCGCCTAAATCAACATTCCCTATTTTCATTCTTTAGGTTTTGCGCTACAAAAATATCAAAAGAAAACGGTTAACACCTTTATGGTAAATTGATATAAATTACTTTTGCAAAAATCATTCGGCTATGAAACTTGGTGTTCTTGAATTTACCTCAGGTATTGGAAAAATGATTGCACTTGGTGTTATCATCCTTTTCAGCGCATTAGTCTTTTCACTCATAGGTGTTTTTCTTTCAATGTTAATTTTTGGGGCATCAGGCCTAAACGATGTTCTGAATGTAAACCTTACAGGCGATAGTTTAAACGCCTTAAAAATGATGCAAATACTTCAAACCATAGGTATTTTCATAGTTCCAGCCATTCTTTCGGCTTTTCTTTTTTCCAAAAAGCCATGGCAATACTTAGGCTTTGAGAGGGTTAAGGCCGATACCATTTTTAAAACACTGTTGATTGTTTTAATCTCGCTCCCAGCCATAAACCTTCTGGCATCCATCAACCAGCTGATTCCCATGAGCGACTGGATGGTAGAAATGGAAAGGAAGGCAGAAGCTATTACAAAGGCCTTTCTGATAACCGATAGTATTTGGGCTTACGTGGTTAATATATTGATGATTGCCATACTCCCTGCAGTAGGTGAGGAGCTCATTTTCCGCGGAATACTTCAGCGGAGGCTAGTGGAATTAACGCGTTCACGCTGGATTGGGATAATAATTGCAGCAGCAATATTTAGCGGCATCCACATGCAGTTTCAGGGGTTTATACCCCGCTTTGCGCTGGGCGTTGCGTTTGGTTACCTGCTTGAGGTTACAGGCAGTATTTGGGTTCCCATAGCTGCGCATTTCTTTAACAATGCCATTGCTGCCACAGGTTATATGCTTATGGGTATGGGTGCGGCCGATAGTAGAATTGAAAATTTTGGTGGTTTAAGTGACCTTTGGTTGCTTGGGCTTGTAAGCTTAGTGGCAACTTCGTTGCTTATAGCAAGCATTAAAAGGGAGTTTGAACGGAAAAGCGAACTAAAACAAACGGGGGATAGCGTTATCGAGTAGCGATAACCCTTTAATTTCGTTTTTCCTGTAAACGTAAACTAAGCCGTAAGCTGTAGCCTTTTCCCTTCGCTCCTCATCCGAAAGGTCTTTGTAGTGTTCCTCCACTTCGTTCCAGATGGTTAGGATTATTTCATCGGCTTTTTTGCGTAGTTCATTTAGCTCATTTAGCATCCGCTGGGTATTGTGTTGGAGCACTTTTTGGTAGTTATAGGCTTCAAGGAACTGGTCGTAGCGCACCTTAACAACAGCAATGGTGGGGTTGGTAATTGGGGTCATCCCTTTACGGGTGCGTGCCATTTCACCCTCAATTATCTTTTTACCCCATTCTATAAGGTCTTTTTCGGTATTGAGTGAGGGTAACTTTGATTCATCAATATCCATTCCATAAAGCTCCCGAACGGCGGGTTGTAGTTCGCCCCGGGCAATGGCCATATTTACAACCTGAATAAAGTGCGAAAGGTAAAGCCTTGCCTTTTTTACCAGTTGCTGGTAATCCTTGCTTCGTTCCACTTGAGTATCGTATGCAGCCTTGTAGTGAGCTATAGCCTTTTCGTATGAGTTTATGAATAGCTCCACCTTTGAAAATGTTGCCTGCGAAAAGGCTAATTCCTGTGGGTGGGTACTTTTGCCCATTTTATAGGCAGCTTTGAGCGCGCGTATACGAGCGCTATCGGTGTTGGGTAAACGGCGGTAGGGCATAGCACTATCAATTTTGTTTTGCTCTGAACGATAAAGGCTTATCACTTGCGAATATAATCCAAGAAATGAAAAAATCAACGCTATTCGCAAAAAATATTTTAGTAGAAATTAGCTAATGTTTAACCAGTTGTTCTGAATGGCTCATTTTATGGGTGGTTTATTTTGAAAAAAATTATAGGCTGATTGATTTTCAAATTTGTAGTAACTGCTGTTGACAAATTAGTTGCTTTATGCTAACTTGCATTCAAACATTCAAGTAATGATTATTCCAAAAAATATTCATAAACTTCCTGCCCTACTGGCTCTATTTCTCATTTTTCAGGGCTGTAAAATAACCTATATTCCAAACACTTTCAATAGCCCTTTGCTCCGTAATAAGGGTGATGCTCAAATCAATGCCTGGGTAGGTTCATCTGGCCTGGAGGCTCAAACTGCAATGGCAGTAACCGATAATATTGGACTGATGGTTAACGGGCAATTCCAGCAGAATAAGAAAACTGAGGATGATATAGAGGTAACTGAAAAGCGGACACTTGTTGAAGGCGCAGTTGGTTACACTGAGCGATTCAGCGATATGGGTATATTTGAGATCTATGCTGGAGGCGGTGTTGGACAAGTTCCTGCCAAGTTCAGGACTATCACCTGGGATGGTCCACCCGATATTACCTTTAACCGATGGTTCATACAACCCGCTTTGGGTTTCTGTAACGACTGGCTCGACTTAAGCGTGGTAAACCGGCTGTCGTTGGTTGACATTGGCCCTCAAAAAAACTGGTTCTACGAACCCGGAATTGTGGGAAAAATTGGTTACAAACGCGTAAGACTGGTAGGATGCTTTGGCTTTTCTATTCCACTCCGGGGCCACGACCAACGATACTGGGATAATCAATTTATTACCATTTCGGTAGGATTGCATGTAAACTTAGGGAAACGCATCCTTGAGGACTAACCCAGTTTCTCTAAAAGTGTTTCAATTACTTTAGGGTAATACTGCCATTCAAGTTCATGCACTCTTTGAGCCAGGGTTTCGGGGGTATCGGTGGGTAAAACCGGGCAGCGCGCCTGAAATATTATATCACCTTCATCGTAGTGTTCATTTACATAGTGAATGGTTATCCCAGATTCTTTTTCCCCTGCTGCTATTACCGCTTTATGAACCCTGTCGCCATACATGCCTTTCCCACCATATTTTGGCAACAGAGCAGGATGAATATTGATAATACGATTATTAAAGTGCTGAACCATTTCAGATGGAACCATTTTCAGAAAGCCTGCAAGAACAATTAAATCAATTTTCATCTCTATAAGCTTGAGCAATACGCTCCCCTTCTTGAGGTCTTCCATGGAAAATTGATATGTGGGTATCTGTAAGCGCTTGGCTCTTTCCAGAACGTATGCAGTGGGATTTTCGGTGGCTATTAGGGCTATATTCACTTTTGGGCTTTGCATAAAGTACTTGGCAATGTTCTCCGCATTAGAACCCGAACCCGAAGCAAAAATTGCTATATTGCACATAATCAAATATATAAGAAGCGAATTTAAACGACTGTCAAAAAAAAATTGTTAACAAGCGTCAAAAATATGAACAAAAAAATTACTTTTGCCACGTTTTTACCATCTGATTTGTTTTCAGGTGAAAATAAGTTTTTCTTTGTGATTTGAAAACTCAATTTACTAACTAAATTTTAAAACTATGTCAGACATTGCAACTAGAGTTAAGTCGATCATTGTTGACAAGCTTGGAGTAGATGAGAACGAAGTAACTCCTGAAGCTAGCTTTACCAACGATCTTGGTGCCGATTCACTTGACACCGTTGAGCTGATCATGGAGTTCGAAAAGGAATTCAACCTTTCTATTCCCGATGAGGAAGCTGAAAAGATCAGTACTGTTGGTGATGCTATCAAGTACATTGAACAGCACAGCAAGTAATTAACTATTAACCGGCAAGGCAAATTTTGGTTTTTTAACTAAAACACATTATTTATATGGAAATGAAACGTGTTGTTGTTACTGGTGTTGGAACCATTAACCCCTTAGGGAATAACATTCAGGAATACTGGACTAATCTTGAGAATGGAGTTAGTGGTTGTGAACTCATTACAAGTTTTGACACGTCGAAATTCAAAACCAAATTTGCCTGCATGGTAAAGAATTTTGACCCAAATAACTACTTCGATCGCAAAGAGGTTAAAAAGCTCGATCCTTACACACAATTTGCGCTGGTGGCAGTTGAAGAAGCCATGAAGGATTCAGGCATTAACCCCGAGGCCATTGACCTCGATATGGCCGGAGTGATTTGGGCATCGGGTATAGGTGGGTTACAAACCCTTACCGAGGAACTAAGAGGCTATTTCGGTGGTGATGGAACACCCCGATTTAGCCCCTTTTTCATTCCTAGAATGATTTCCGACATAGCAGCTGGGCATATCTCCATGAAGTACGGTTTCCGTGGGCCAAACTTCTCCACTGTGTCGGCATGTGCTTCGGCAACCAATGGTATTATTTGTGCCCTCGATGTAATTAGAACTGGCAAAGCTAACGTTGTTATAACCGGAGGGTCTGAGGCTTCGGTAAATGAGATTGGCGTAGCCGGGTTCAATGCGCTTCAGGCAATATCTACACGTAACGATGAGTACAAAACCGCATCACGCCCATTCGATGCCACCCGCGATGGATTTGTGATGGGCGAAGGTGCTGGTTGCCTTATCCTGGAGGAGTATGAGCATGCTAAAGCCCGTGGGGCTAAGATTTACTGTGAGCTGGTAGGCGGCGGCATGTCGGCCGATGCTTACCACCTGACAGCACCTCACCCAGAGGGACTTGGTGCCCGTAAGGTTATGGAAAATGCCTTACGCGATGCCGGCATGAAACCTGAGGATATCGATTACATAAACGTTCACGGTACAGCTACTCCGCTTGGCGATATTGCCGAAACAAAAGCCATTATCCAGGTTTTTGGTGAGCATGCCTACAAGTTAAACATCAGCTCAACAAAATCGATGACCGGTCACCTGCTGGGCGCTGCCGGTGCCATTGAGGCTCTTGCTGCTGTTATGGCCGTTTATAAAGATGTGGTTCCACCAACCATCAACCTAACACAGGTTGACCCTGAAATCGACAACAGGCTAAACCTTACACCAAACGTTGCGCAAAAGCGAACTGTTCGTGCTGCTTTAAGTAACACCTTCGGTTTTGGCGGGCATAACGCATCCATCATCGTTAAAAAGATGTAGTATCTCAACGTGTTAAAATTCTTAAGTAAACCCATACGTCGGTTACGCTTAACGGCCACCGATAAAGAATTTTATCAGAATCTAAAAAAAATTTTGGGGTTTACCCCCGATAATCTGGACGTATATAAGCTGGCGCTGGTTCACAGGTCAGCTTCTCTTATTATATCGCCTGGCCAAAAGGTTGATAATGAAAGGTTGGAATACCTTGGCGATGCCATCCTCGATGCCATTGTAGCCGACTACCTATTTGCCGAATTCCCTAATAGCGACGAGGGTTTCCTCACTAAAATGCGAGCAAAAATAGTGAGTCGGAACAACATGAACCAGCTTGCTATCAGTATTGGACTACCTGAGGTGGTAAAGGTAAATAATGGTGCTCTTAACCACCAAAAGTATATTTACGGGAATGCACTGGAAGCCATAGTGGGAGCCATGTTTATCGATAAGGGTTTTAAGTTCACCAGCGATGTGGTGGTTAACAACTTCCTCCGACGCCATATCAACCTTGAAGAGCTTGAAAGCATTGAACACGATTACAAGAGCCGTATTCTGGAAATTGCCCAAAAGCTTCACGTTAAGGTAGCCTTTGATACCCACGATTACGGCGATAATAGGCAAAAACCACAGTTTGAGGCAATACTAATCTGGAATGGGAAAGAGATAGGCCGTGGCCTAGGCCAATCGAAAAAGGAAGCGGAACAGCAAGCCTCAATGCAAGGCATTGACCTGGCCGAGGCGGAACTGCAAAGCGAAAAACAAAAGGAGGACCTCCCGAACGAGGATCCCTCAAATGAGCAAGTTTAAGCTTTTTGGCCTTTGCTTATTCCCGTATAATTCTAACCTGATTGCCCTTGCCCAGGGCTATTATCGACGAAGGTTTCCCTGTTGATTCGGTATCGAAATTCCCCGGAACCACATAATCAACCCTCGATACTATTTCCGGGGAAATGGCATCGAAATTTTTTGGGAATGGTGAGCCGCAAATATTAGCTGAGGTTGATACTATTGGGCGGCCAAACATTGAAATAAGCTGCTGGCAGAATTTGCTCCGTGTAACACGGATGGCTATAGTCCCTTTTTCACCGTAAACCGATGGGGCAAGGTTTTTACCCTTATCAAACACAATGGTTAGCGGTTTATCGGAAAGCTCAATAAGATCCCAGGCCATTTCGGGGATATCGACAACATATGAAGGGATTCGGGCTGGCAAATCGACTAAAATTATAAAACCCCTACTATCGTTACGCTTTTTTAATGCCATAAGTTTTGTCACAGCCTCCACGTTGGTTGCATCACAGCCAAGTCCCCATATGGTATCGGTGGGGTAAAGGATAATGCCACCCGAGCGAAGAACAGGTATAATTTCATCAATTTTAAATTTCATTTTGGTTGAATATACGTTTATATTGTTCTACTAATCGTTCTTCAGAAAAGATATTAAGTGCCAGTTTATTATTATGCAATCTTTCCTCATAGGTTAAGGTTTCTAAACTTTCAAATAATGAAAAGTTTTTAACCTTAAAGCCTTTTTCAATAAGCATGTCCCAAGTTGATGTCTCCTGCCTTATATATATTGTTTTTCCCATGGCCAATAATGTTATAATATTTCCCATTCCTTGTTGGCGCCAATTGTTAAATATGGAGATATCGATATTATTAAGTAAAGACTTATACTCCGCTAAAGGCATAAATTCGAGCAATGGTATAAACTTACCTCCAAATATCTCTTTACCTGATGTAATAACTTTTTGGGCATAGGTTGAATCTCCATAGGATAAAGGACAGTATATTTTAATATTGAGATCTTTGTATTTACTTAACTTATTAAGAGCATCAATATGCCTGTTTGATTCATGTGCAGAGTTACCTAGTAATATGTTTACCTCCTTTTTGTTTTCATCCTTGCTTATATGATAGCTGGTATTAATAACATTGCTAGGATAAAGCAGACATTCGAGATGGATTCCATTAAAGCCAAATTCTTTTTTTGCTATTTCAACATCACCCTTCACATGGGTTAATACAAACTTTAGCTTTTTTAATACAAATGAAAATATCTTGTTCTGAATGTTTTTCTTCTTTTTATTGTGAATAGGATCCAATTTATAATATAAATCTCCGCCCCACAAAAGCCAGTAACTCTTTCTTAGAAACTTTGGAAATAGAAATAAAAAGTTAACCACCTTGGTTTTAGATAGACTATGCAAAAATATTATATCGTATTTCTTAAAATACTTGTATAGAGTGATATGAAAAAAAACTGGTATCCTGTAAAACCTTAGTTTAACAACGTTACTATAACGTGGTTCATCACCAGCCATTTTAAGGTACATAAAAAGATGATTTTCAGGATCAAAGTTCTTATTGATAAAGTGTATATAATCGTTGAAAAACTTTTCAGGGAAAACAATATGTAAAACTTTCTTTTCCTTCATTACTCAGGTTTAAAAAAATTAATAATAGTTTCTGAAATAAAATCGACTTCAGTGAAAGATAGTTCATAATAAAGCGGTAACCTTAAAAGGCAATCGGAATACCTGTCGCTATTAGGCAGTTCTCGACCATCATGTTTATTAACATAAAAGGGGCTTTTGTGAAGGCTCTGATAATGGAAAACGGCCATAATCTCATTTTTCTTGAGATACGAAATAAGATTGGTCCTATCTTCAAGGCTCTTGCATATTAGATAAAACATGTGAGCATTGTTAGTTGAATATTTTGGGATAAAAGGGAGATCGATATATCCTTCAGATTGAAGAACATGAAGGTTTTGATAATATCTATTCCAAAGATTTAACCTTTTATCCTGAATAAACTTAATATTTTCAAGTTGAGCATAAAGAAAAGCAGCGGTTATTTCGGATGGCAAAAACGATGAGCCAATATCAACCCATCCATATTTATTTACTTCACCCCTAAAAAAAGCTGTTCTATTAGTTCCCTTTTCCCATATTATCTCTGCTCGTTTATTATATTTAGCATTATTCACAACCAATGCCCCGCCTTCTCCAGATATAATATTCTTTGTTTCATGGAATGAGAAACAAGCAAAATCGCCAATAGTTCCAAGCGCTCTATCATTATAGTAGGAATCTATAGCTTGAGCGGCATCCTCAACGAGAATCAATTTGTGTTTTCTACATATACTTTCAATTTTTTCCATATCACAAGCAACTCCTGCATAGTGAACAACAACAATGGCCTTTGTTCTCGGAGTAATTAGTTCTTCTATAGAGGCAGCATCAATATTTGGATGATAATCTAAACTATCGGCAAAAACAATCTTAGCTCCCTGCCTAACAAACGCTAAGGCAGTAGAAACAAATGTAAATGAAGGCATAATTACCTCATCGCCTTGTTTAATCTGAGAGAGTAGTGCAGCCATTTCAAGAGCATCGGTGCAAGACGATGTAAGGAGTGTTTTGCCAAATTGATATTTTTCACATAAAAGATTCTGGCACTTATTTGTAAATACTCCATTCCCAGAAATTTTTCCAGTCTTTAATGCCTCTTCTATGTAAAGCAATTCTTTTCCTATTACAAATGGTTTGTTAAAGTTTATCATAATTCCTCCAGTAATGATATATGTATTGTTCTTTATGTACTTTGAAACCATTTTTCTCATAAAATCTACATGCCAGTTGGTTTTCTTTTTGAGTATCAACTAAAATATTTGTGATATTTCTTTGAAGCGACTCCTTTGCAATTGTATCAATTAATTTAGTACCTATTTGCTTTCCTCTAAAACTTTCATTAACTCCAATTAAACCAATTACACTGAACTCTTTTTCAAATTTCACTGTAATGAAACCAACAATCTTTTTATCTGCAACACAACAAATAACATCATCAGAGATTATTTTTTTTACAGAGTTTTCAATCCAAGTTTTATATAATTTCTTGAAAGAAGATTCATTAAAGTTTGGGTCAATTCTGAATCTAGAATATACTCCAGCTTGATATGTTAACTCTTCAAGGTCAGGCTGAACATAGGGTTTATCATATTTTATTATTTCCCCATCAAATAAATCAAAATTAAAACTTTTATAATTTTCATTCAAATCAAGTTTATATGTAATCTTTATATCAACCAAGTTAATATTTATTTTTGATTTAAAATAAAGCGGGAATGGCGATATTATATATACCAAATCATATGTCCTATCTATGTTTTGGAATTCCTCAATGTTATAATGAATACTTTCTTCTAGCGTTAATCGTCCTACTTTAATGCCAAAAAAATCACTATCCCAGCTTAAGTGTTTTATATCTAGATTATTATTTGTCATAGTATTGTTAATCCTCTCAGTTGATTAATGCATTATATATTTATCAATACCATTTTTAGTCCACTTCAACTTTTTTTGCTTTACTTCCTTTCTGATACGATAATTCTTATCCCATGTGCTTTTAGTGCGGTACGGACGAGGATGGTCCAGGTGGACGCAAACCGCGCTATATCGTATTTGCTTCCCCTTAATCCCAAAATTCATTAACCTTTCGCCCAGTTCCCGGTCGAGTCCGCCATACTGCATATCCTCATTATAACCGTTTACTGCAATAATATCATCTTTCCAACCGCTTACATTGTGCCCATTCCAGGTTGGCTTGGTTGTTGTAATCGCGTTTAATAGCTTTTGTACAAATGGGTTTTGGGTTAGCTTTAAAAATTTATAGGTAAACGGTTGTCCGTTCTTCCTGAGCCATGATGAAATGAAAGGTGCCCCCTCTTGAATATCGGTATAAGAAATATTTCCGGAAACCGAATTTACTAATTTCAGATAACCCCCGCTAAGAAACTTTCCTCGCCTGGCATTGCTAATGTGAACCTCAACAAAATCGCGACGGGGAATGCAATCGCCATCGGTAAAAATTAAATAATCGGAATTTGCTTTTAGAATCGTTTTGTTGAGTATCTGGCATTTCTGAAATCCATTGTCGGGATGCCAAACATGAATTATATTAAGCAAACCTCTACTTTTAAACTCTTCAATGACCTGTTGGGTTTCATGACCCGAACCGTCGTCGGCTATCAAAACCTCAAACCGTTTTTCGGTTTGGTGCTCAAAACCCCATAAGGTTTTCCTTAGCCATTCGGGTTGGTTATAGGTGGTTACTATTACTGAGGCCAAGGGATTATTGCATACCGGCATATTTAAAATGTTGATAAACGGGTAGGGTTGCCTTATACGATTTATTTTGTAAAGTTTACGAAGTTTAGCATATTTTACAAAGCAATGTTTCGCCAAAAGGCAGCTAATGAATAAACCGTTAAAACCGGAAAAGAACCCCCGACGGATAAAATAGGAGTGAATGAATCGCCATAAAGTATGAAAAAGTATTTTAAGATAACCAGCCTTTACTCCCATTTTATAGTACTCCTGTGCCGAAATAGTTGAGTATCGGTTAATTTCGTCAATATGCTCCTCGTACGATTGGTATCGCCAATGAAGCAGGTGCCCTTTTAGGGTTGCCACCTTAGCGCCATGGGTCATTTTAACCACTTCGTGAATATTGGCGCCATGCCATGCACCTTTTCGCCGATCGAATAGCCTAATTCGTTTTTCGGGGTACCAATCGGTATAGAATATCCATTTACCGCAGTAATTATTGAGGCGGATAAACCTGTAGCCATCGAATTCCCAATTGTTTTTTACTTCAAGAACCTCTTTTTCCAACTTCACCGACAGGGCCTCGTCGGCATCGAGGGCCAGAATGCAATCGTAACGGGCTTGCGATATGGCGTAATTCTTTTGATCCCGAAAGCCTTCGAATTTATGTTGAATAAAACGTGCCCCTAACTCCTTGCATATTTGCTCGGTTCTATCGGTCGAAAAACTATCAACCACCAAAATCTCGTCGGCTACACGCTGAACTGAACGAATGCAACGTTCGATGTTTTTTTCTTCGTTTAGAGTGATAATAACCGCAGAAATCTGTACCATGAAATTAAACTGATTAATTATGCTATGTTGATTGACAAAGGTATATTATTTGTTTGTTTAATACTAACAAAAAACCCGACTTTCGTCGGGCTTTTTGCTTAGGAAAAGTATGGGGAATTACAGTAAGCTAAAAGCTGCGGTTAGCCCTGCCATTACAATAGATACCATGCTCATGAGTTTGATGAGGATATTGAGGCTGGGACCCGAGGTGTCCTTGAATGGATCGCCCACTGTATCGCCTACAACTGCTGCTTTGTGGTTGTTGGAACCTTTGCCGCCAAAGTTCCCCTCCTCAATGTATTTCTTGGCATTATCCCAAGCTCCCCCTGAGTTTGCCATGAAAATAGCCAGTACAAATCCTGCGGAAAGACCACCGGCAAGTAATCCTAAAACACCGGCAACACCAAGTACCAATCCGGTAAGAATAGGTATTATAATTGCCAAAAGCGAAGGCAGAATCATTTCAATTTGTGCACCGCGAGTTGAAATAGCTACGCAGCGAGCATAATCGGGTTCGGCTTCTCCTTCCATGATACCCTTAATTTCACGGAACTGACGACGAACTTCCTCAACCATCTTTTGGGCAGCACGCCCCACGGCATTCATGGTTAATCCGCTGAAAAGGAAGGCCATCATGGCACCAATAAAAATACCAACTAGCACAACGGGGTTCATCAGGTTAACCTGATAGTAGTTCATAAAGTCAACTATGGTTGCCTTTGCTGTATCAATGGTATCGCCATTGGCAAGAGTAATTACATTCTCGCCAATACGGATTAAACCAATCTTAATCTCCTCAATGTAGGAGGCTAAAAGCGCTAGGGCCGTTAATGCTGCGGAGCCAATTGCAAATCCTTTACCGGTAGCAGCAGTTGTATTACCCAAAGCATCAAGAGCATCGGTGCGTTTGCGAACCTCAGGGCCTAAGTGGCTCATTTCTGCGTTACCCCCAGCATTGTCGGCAATTGGGCCGTAGGCATCGGTGGCTAGGGTTATTCCTAGGGTTGAAAGCATACCAACCGCTGCAATACCAATACCATAGAGACCAAGCTGTATGTTATGGGCATCGAGCATGTGCTTAACATCGAAATTAATGGCCGAAAGGAATGCAATTAGTATTGCTATTGCAATGGTAATAACAGGTATAGCTGTTGACACCATTCCTAAACCCACCCCTGATATGATAACCGTAGCCGGTCCGGTTTGAGCACTTTCAGAAATCTTGCGGGTAGGATTAAAGGAGTGCGACGTGAAGTATTCCGTTGATTGTCCAATTATAATACCAGCCAGCAACCCTGTAACAACCGAGAAGGATATTCCCATCCAGTTCTGCAGGCCTAATGTGTATAGGATTACAAAAGTAAGGATTGCAATTAGGGCAGAGCTAACGTTAACGCCCATACCCAACGAGCGGAGCAAGTCACGCATGGTTGCACCCTCTTTGGTACGAACAATATAAATGCCTAGAATGGAAAGCACTATGCCAACAGCAGCAATTAACATGGGAGCAAGGATTGCTTTGTACTGCATTTCTACACCAACTGCAACGAATGCCGAGGCCCCTAGGGCAGCGGTAGCAAGAATAGAACCGGCATACGATTCGTAAAGGTCAGCACCCATACCGGCAACATCACCTACGTTATCGCCTACGTTATCGGCAATGGTGGCAGGGTTACGTGGGTCGTCCTCGGGTATTCCTGCTTCAACCTTACCTACAAGGTCGGCACCAACATCGGCGGCTTTGGTGTAAATACCACCGCCCACACGGGCAAACAGCGCTTGTGTTGATGCTCCCATACCAAAGGTAAGCATGGTAGTGGTGATGATGATTAGCTTGTGGGAGCTATCGGGCTCATCGATAAAGTAGTTTAGAATAAGATACCACAGCGAGATATCGAGTACAGCCAAGCCTACAACTACCAATCCCATTACGGCCCCCGACCTGAATGCTACCCTAAGGCCATGGTTTAGGGAGTTTTTAGCAGCATTGGCAGTACGTGCCGAGGCGTAGGTAGCAGTTTTCATCCCAAAAAATCCGGCTAAACCGGAAAAGAAGCCACCCGTTAGGAATGCAAACGGGGTCCATTTGTTTTGCACTCCTAGTCCAAAGGCCAAGTAAACAAAAAGCAGCATCAGCACGATAAATACAATAAACACCACCTTGTACTGCTGTTTAAGATACGACATGGCGCCCGTGCGTACGTGCTGTGCAATCTTTTTCATCAAATCGGTACCCTCATCCTCCCTCATCATCTGCCTAAAAAAGTGGTAGGCAAACGCCAGGGCAATTACCGATGCAATAGGTACAATCCAGAATAAATTGTCAATAATCATAGGCTTAATAATTTAGGTTGTTATTGATATATTTAGATAGATTATTTTCATATAAACATTTAGCTAATATACGAACTGTAATTTAAGCAGAGTATATTCAAGTAAAAAAATGAGGTTGACTATCAAAATTTTTATTCAACAGATAAATCGTGAAATTGTTTGGTGATTAGAAATTGAACGCTGATGAGGCAGATGAATTAGTTGTTCGTTGTTCGTTGATCGTTGTTCGTGAATTGAAATAGAACGCTAATGACGCAGATTTAGCAGATTTCCACTGTGAAACACTGTGTGAACCCTGTGTAACTCTTTGGCGCTTATTTAGTTGACGGTTGATGGTAGATAGTTTGAGAATGCCTTGTCATTTCATGTCATGCTGAGCTTAGCTTTTTGCAATGCTATCCTTTTGCGATGCAACGTTTCAGTGTTGCTCTTTGTCATGTGCGTTGCGTGCATCGCTAATTATTTTGTATAACTCAATACCCAGGGTTAAAACCCTGGGCTAAGTTGATTTGCCCTTACAGGGCGGTTAGTAGAATGAACGCACGCGTCAGAAGACGCGCGCTAACGAGGGATACGCGCGCGAACGAGAGGACTGATTTACACTGTGAAACTCCATGTTACACAGTGAAACCCTGTGGTGCTTATTTTGTTGACAGTTGTTGGTTGATAGTTTGAAAATGACCCGTTCCCTCATGTCATGCTGAGCTCCACCGAAGCATCTCTTCAATCTATAATGAGTGAGATCCTTCGCTACGCTCAGGATGACAAGTGGCCTTGATAGTTGATGGTTGATAGAAAAGTATTAACTTGAATCTGGAATCTTGAATCTTGAATCTTTCTGCACCTTATTCTTTAAAATGATTCTTTTTTATTTAACGGAGGCGAAGTAATTTTAACAAAAAAAATTACCTTTGCACGGTCGAAAAAAGTCGAATTTCAATATGGACGATTATCACCCTGATAGTTAACCCGGAATAGAGGTAATGTACTATACCTCTATTCTATAAAATTTTGGAGGGATAGTACATGATTTCATTCTGGAAAAGGGACATTGGGTTACATCCAACCGCCGAATGGGAACCCTACTGCTGGGTAAACGTCGAAAATCCTACTAACGAGGAAAAGCGGTACCTGCTCGATGAGCTCGGGGTGCCCGATGCTTTCTACAACGATATTGAGGACGTTGACGAACGACCCCGTATTGAGTATGAGAACGGGTGGTTCTTTATCCTGATGCGTTTACCCTATAAGAATACCGACCTAAAAATACCTTACTCCACTGTTCCCTTTGGTATCATCTTCAAGGATGAGGTTTTTGTATCCATTAGTTTTTACCGCTGCGAGGTAGTACCCGATTTTATTCAATTCTCAGTTCGTAAGGGAATTTTAATCAAGGATCATTTCGATCAGGTGCTTAGGATCATGCTATCGTCGAGTGTTTGGTTCCTGAAGTACCTTAAACAAATTAATAACGACATAAAAGAAGCTGAAGAGCAACTGGAGCGCTCTATCCGTAACGAGGAGTTACAGGACTTGCTTCGCATCGAAAAAAGTTTGGTATTCTTTACCACCTCGCTCAAGGGCAACGACATACTGCTGCACAGGATAAAAAACCTGCGTAGCTACCGCGATACCTATAATCCTGAGCTATTAGAGGATGTTGAAATTGAATTACGACAGGCTCAGGAAACAACCAGCGTTTACTCCGATATTCTTAGCGGCATGATGGATGCATACGCTTCGGTTATATCCAATAACCTGAACATAGTAATGAAGCGATTGACTTCTATCTCCATTGTGCTTATGATTCCAACACTAGTAGCAAGTTTTTTTGGGATGAACGTACCCAATAGTTTTGAAAATCATGCTTGGGCGTTTGTAACTATTGCAATTGCATCGTTGCTGATATCAGTAACTGCACTATTGATTTTCATGCGGAAAAAGTGGTACTAATCATCGGTTGTTTGGGTTGCCTTATTTACAGATGAAATTATTTGATCAACCTCAAACGGTTTCTGTATGTAACCGCTTACCCATCCCTCGTTAATTGCATGGTATATTTCAGGCGAGATATCGTAGCCTGTTAGAATGAAACATGGTATTCCCGGCTTAACCATTGCAGCCTGTCGGGCAAACTCAAGCCCGTTCATGCCTGGCATCTTCATATCGCAGAAAATAACATCGATATTAGGGTTCTGGGTAAGTTTTGTTAACCCATCGGCACCGGAGGGGGCACTTATAACCTGGTAGTACCTGCGGAAGTTTACCTCAAAAAGCAAAATGTTTGTTGGCTCATCGTCGATGTGGAGCACGCTGATGTTTCCTGTTGCATCCATGGCTAGCTTGTTTTTGGTAAAACTACTGTAACTTTTGTTCCTTTCCCTTTTTCGGAGTGTACGTTAATGTTCCCTTTGTGTTCCTTTATGATGTTGTAGGTGATGGATAACCCCAAGCCTGTGCCCAGCCCGGGCTCCTTGGTGGTAAAGAATGGGTCGAAAATCTTTGTCAGATTTTCCTGGTCAATTCCACATCCTGTATCCTCAAAAATCACCCTACATGTTTTGTCGGTTGATTTAGTTGTGATTGTTATTTTACCTGTTCCATCGATAGCCTGAATGGCGTTGATGAGAATATTCATGAACGATTGGTGTAACTGTCCCTCGTTACAGTATATGCTGGTTGAATTTTCATCGTAATGCTTTATAATTTCAATTCTGTTGCGGTACTGATTGGAAAGTAGTACCAGGCAGTTGTCAATCACCCTATGTAAATCAACATTTGAGTGTTTTGTATAGTCGGCACGGCTATACTGGTTAAGGCTCCGAACAATCTGAGCTGAGCGTCTAACCCCTTCCTTGATAGCATCAATTAATGGCTGTAGCTCGCTTTTTTGTGCTTTAAACTTATCGTTGATATATCCCTCAATGGCAACAATACCACCCTGAATGAAGTTTAACGGGTTGTTAATTTCATGTGCAACCCCAGCGGCAAGCAAACCAAGCGATGCCATTTTCTCGGACTGGATTAGGGTTTGCTGAGCGTTTTTTAGTTCCTGTAAGGTTTCAATAAGTTTTTCGCGCTGATTGTAGAGTTCTTCGTTAGCCGAGGTTAACTCCTCGTTTACTGCCTCGAGCTCCTCGGTTCTTTCCTTTACCAATTGTTCAAGTTGGTTCTGGTATTTTTCAAGTTCCTTTTGAGTTTTCTTTATTTCAGAAATATCAATTGAGATACCCCGCAAACCAACTACTTTTCCATTTTCAACAATTGGCGAGGAGTAAACAAGCGCCGGGAACCTCTCGCCACTTTTGCGTTGGGCTGGATATTCCAGGCCAGGTGACAGCTCTCCCATTAATCGGCGTTTGAAAATCTTTAAGGTCTCCTCGCGGTATTCAGGCACAATCGTTTCAAAAATGTTTACCCCTTTCTTAATATCTTCATACGTATAGCCTAAACTTTCTAAACCAAATTTATTGACAAAGGTTACCTTACCTTTAAGGTCAATTTCCCAGATTGATTGCGGCAGTAAATCGGTTAGTTCACGGAAGCGCTTTTCGCTTAGTTCTAATTTCTCCTGGGTTTGTTTTATTTGGGTGATATCGGTAATGGTTCCAATATAACCATTGATTCCATCGGCAGTTTTTTCGGGCAAAGCATTACCCAGAACCCAAACCACCGTGCCATCGGGTTTTAAGAATCGGTATTCGGTTGATGAACTTTCTTCTAAGCTAACCCGTTGGTACCAGCCATCGAGTATCCTTTGCCTATCCTCCGGGTGAACAGCCTTAATCCAGTCATCGCCTTTTGCCTGCTCAGGTGTTAAGCCCGATAGCTCGCACCACTTAGGGTTAACGTAGGTGGTTTTACCCTGAGCGTCGGTTCGGAAAATACCTACAGGCGACATGTGAGATAGGGTTTCGAATAGCATCATGGTTTCATGGTAAGCTTTTTCGGCTTTTCGGAGTTCGGAAATATCCACTATTGCTCCAATAGAACCAATTACAGCGCCCTGTGCATTGTAAACAGGTGCACCGCTAACCATGCAATCGACTAACCGGCCATCTTTGGCCTTGAATTGCATTTCGTATACATTCTTTAATCCCTCTTTCCGTTGTTGATTGGCTTCAATTATTTCATTTTGCCTTTCTTCGGGTATTAATAGCTTATATCCTACTTTCCCTATTACCTCTTCAAGGTTATATCCAAACATCTCCTTAAAACGTGAGTTTACAAAAAGTATTAGGTCGTTGTTATCAACCATCATAAGCGCTTCATTCAGGCTCTCAACCACAGTTCTGTAGAGCTGTTCTCTTTCCTTGATTTCTTGTTCAGCCCTTTTCTTTTCGGTTATATCAACTAGAATTCCCCTTAATCCAACAGGTATATTGTTTTCGTAAATTACACTAGAGTAAATGTTGACGGGGAAAACTGACCCATCCTTTCTAAGGGCTAAGTACTCTTCGTCAGATGTTTTACCTTCAATAAAGATTTTTTTAATATTTTGGGCAACCCTCAGCCTATCTTCAGGGGCAATGAGGTCGATAATGGTGATACCATTCTCCAAATCCTCCTGGGTATAACCGAAAAGTTTGAACCCAATGTTATTGGCATAGGTAAATCGTGCATTTAGGTCTACCTCCCAAACTACCAGGGGTAAAAGGTCGGCTAGCTCACGGAACTTACGTTCGCGGTACTCAAGGGCTTGCTGCGCAATTTTACGATCGCTAATATCACGGACTACTGCTAGTACCCTGTTTTGGCCATTTATATGAGTGAACTTTAGCGATACCTCGGACCAAAAAATAGAGCCATCGGAACGTTTGCTTTGCCATTCAAAAACAGCACTTCCAGCGGTTATGGCCTGTTTTATTCGCTCTTGGGCCCCATTTGCATTGTATGGTTCAATCCCTGACGAAAAAACATCGACATGCTTGCCTATTACCTCCTCCTTGCTGTTTAATCCATACATTTTAAGCATCATGTTGTTTACACCGATAATTTCTCCTGTTTCGGCATCGTGTATAAAAATAGCTTCACTGGTAGAGTTGAAAATTTCAAGGTAGTTCCGGAAGTTTTCAACTGCATTGACTTTCTGATGCTCTGCTTCACATAGCGCTTGTTCAATACTTTTCTGGTATTTTCGACGTTCAAAAATGTTCAGAACAAGGTAAATAATAAGCAGAATCCCAATGGCCATAACAAACGTGGCTACCCATACCACCTGTCTTGATCGTGATGATGCTTTCTCAATGGGTATTTCACAAATCACCATCCAGGGTTTATCGCTCAGGTATAGGTTTATGGGATAGTAAAACCGAAATACACTTTCCTTCATGTAATTTGAATAGATTTCGGTTGAAATTTCTATTCCCGTGAAGGCCTTAGCGTTAATGGCACTCTCGGCACTGCTTTGTGTAAGGAAAAAATTTTCTCGGATTTTAGCCGTATCGGGATGGCTAACAATTACCCCTTTAGGGGAGACCAAGTATAAAAAACCGGTTTCGAAAAGCCTAACCGAAGATATTGTTTCGTTTAATGATTTAAGGTTTATGTCAACCCCCACAACCCCAAGGAACGCCGTATCGCTCATTATGGGTACGGAAATGGTACATCCAAAGTACAGATTACTATAGTTAGTATACCTGAATAGGTATGGTTCTGAGAGAACCGCACTGCGCTTTTGCTTTGCATCGGTATAAAAGAACGACTGGTAATCGGTGCATGGAACAATCTCGGTAAATATTGAATCATTATCGCGAAAGTACGTTATCCCAAAACGGCCATTGCATGGATATTCCCTGTTTTTAAATTTAGAATCGTTTCCATTGTAAGCATCCGTTTCCCATAGAACCCAAGCCCCCAAGATATTGGGATTGCTGGATAGAACGTCCTTTAACAAATTCTTGATGTCGTTGCGGGTACCATTCTTTTCCCTTAGTATTAAGGCTCGCTGCTGAATTGAGTTTGCAAGAACATAGGCCGTGGAAAAGTAGAGCTGGGCTTCGACCGATGTTTGACGGAGTACTTCCTTTGAAACCTCCTTGGAAGATTCGTAAATGTGCCTACGCTGGTTAACCGCCAGATAGATGAACATGAAAATGAACACACCGGCCGAAAGCAAGGCTGCAAGTATTGCTGAATAGGGATGTGAATATAATTTACGAATATTCATATACCAGTAGGTATAGTTTCCTATACGTAAAGATAGAATATTTTATATGGAAAAAATTTGATTAAGCCGATAATTTTGACCAATAGCGTTTTAGCTAATGTTAGGCTATAAAATTGTTACCTTTTTGCGTTAAGGTAAGGGGTAAAATCGCCGTTAGTTTCGGATAGGATTTTCTCAAACAGTTTTGTTGTAGCCATTGCATCGCCAGCAGCTCTGTGACGATCCTCAATTTCAATTCCTAAACTATTGCAGATATTGCCTAGGCTGTATGAACCGTGCCCTGGGAAAACCCGTCGGCTAAGTTTTACGGTACAGAGCACTTCGCGGTGATACTCATAGCCCAGGCGCTTAAATTCGGTCTGAACAAACCGGTAATCGAATGGCGCATTGTGGGCAACAAATACGCATTCGTGCGTAAGCAATACCACCTCCCGAGCTATTTCGTAGAACTTTGGCGCATTAGCCACCATTTCATTTGTAATGCCAGTAATCTGTGTAATGTAGTATGGAATTAAAGTTTCAGGGTTAACCAGCGACTTAAATTCGTTGGTTATACTATTCCCGTTGTGAATGTAAATGGCAATTTCAGTTATTCTATCGCGTTGCCAACTACCTCCCGATGTTTCAATATCAACTATTGCATATTTCATTTACACAATAATTTTGTTTAGGGTATTGCTGTCCAAAGTACATGAATTCAATATATGCTATTACGAATAATATTTTTAAATCAGCATTAATACCTGAACCACTACTGCACCAATAATCGGTAGCCAAAGTAATAGTTCGTTCCAAAAGTTCTGTTTGGCTTCGCCAAAATACGACGACATGATGAACGCTGAGGGTATAGCGGTAAAGTAGAATATTTCATACGATACTGCTGGTATTAGTAGGAACGATAGAACCCCAATAAGAAAAAGGTAGAAGAAAATGGTGAAGTAGCGGCGAATGATAATTTTTTGAAAAGCTAATTTTTGAAATGTACCTATAAGCGAGGTTAGGAAAGGAATTGCCAAAAATCCTCCAAAAGTCCAGAATATTTTATCGTCGATAGCAGGCTCCGATTCGGTAAAAAGGCTTGTTACAAAAGCATGGTAGGGTTTAAGAATATCATCGTTAATAATGAAGAGTACAAGCATGTAGCTAAGCCATGGAACGGTAAAGGCAAATAGCAAAACAAACCACTCCCTGACGTTAAAAGGGCGCAGTACAAGCAAGGTAAGTAATGCCCAAACGGCAATAGCTACTGCCGGGGCATAAAACAGAGTAGCCAAACCTACAGCCAACCCAGCCCTGAAAAGGTTGTCGAGGGGGTCGTTTTTCTGGTAAATTGCAAATAAATGGTCGATGCAAAGTAACACCAGGAATACCGATACAATTGCAGGGTTTAATCGTTGAATAGGTAAAAAGGCAGCAGAACAAAGAGCAAAAAACAGAATTGGCAGGTACGATCTGCCCTTTAGTATAATAAACTTATTGTTTATTGACAGAATGTAAATTCCTGAAATAAAGAAAAGAAATACAGCTACTGCTTTGTACCAAATAGGATAACGGGCAAGAAAATTAGCTATAGCTTGGTAGAATGGCATTGGAAAGCTATCGAAAAGGAATGAGTAGTTTGGTGATTTGCCCAAAAGGGTTGCCAGCCAAGTTGCAAAAAGGAGTAGCAAAATGAACACTAATGCCCCAAATCTACTTTTTTGAGTGCTTTTGAGAAGCATACTATTGGTTTTGCAGTTTTAATAAATCTTTTCCAATGTCGTTACGGTAGTACAAGTTATCAAATTTGATGTTTTTAGCAAGGGTATACGATTTCTCAAGGGCTTGGTCGATACTGTTACCCAGTGCCGAACAGGCAAAAACCCGTCCACCGGCAGTAACCAGCTTTCCATTGCTTATAGTGGTTCCGGCATGGAAAAGAATAGCGTTACTGGGAATAGTTTCCGGAATAGATATTTCCTTCCCTTTCTCGTATGCATTGGGGTACCCTCCGGATACAACAATAACCGTTGTTGCGGTTAGGGAATCAACCTCAAGCGAAACTTCCGATAATCGATTCTGTGAGCAAGCCAGTAATACAGCAAGCAGGTCGGACTTTATGCGAGGCATTACCACCTCGGTTTCCGGATCGCCCATCCGAACATTATACTCAATTACATAGGGTTCGCCACTGACATTCATTAGTCCAATAAATATGAAGCCTTTGTAGGGGATACCATCGTTCTTAAGCCCGTTTATAGTGGGCTTTACAATACGTTCCTCAACTTTATTCATAAAATCGTAGCTGGCGAATGGCACAGGCGAAACAGCGCCCATACCACCCGTATTTGGGCCTTTATCGCCATCGCCTATACGCTTGTAGTCTTTTGCCTCGGGGAGGATTATGTAGGAGTTGCCATCGGTTAGCACAAACACCGATAGTTCTATTCCGCTCAGGAACTCCTCAATTACAACCTTTTGGCTTGCCGCCCCGAATTTCCCCGCAAAAAACTCTCGGAGATTTGCACAAGCTTCATCGTATGACGATACAATAACTACACCCTTTCCGGCTGCAAGGCCATCGGCCTTGAGAACGTATGGTGGATTTAGGGTTTTTAGAAAGTCTTTGGCATGGTTGAACTTTTCCGCGGTAAAGGTTTTATACTGAGCCGTGGGGATGCCATGCCTGAACATGAACTCTTTTGCAAAATCCTTGCTACCCTCAAGCATAGCGCCTACTTTTTGGGGGCCAATTACCGGTATATGCTTAACATTGCTGTCGGACAGGAAGGAATCGTGAATGCCCTGTACAAGAGGATCCTCCGGGCCTACAACAACCATATCAACTGAATTTTGGATGCAAAAGTCCTTAACCTCGTCAAAATTGAGCGGGTTAACAGTTACGTTATGGCCATGATTGGCGGTGCCCGGATTGCCTGGAGCTATAAAGAGTTGGCCTAAAAGGGAGCTTTGCGATATTTTCCATGCCAGGGCATGCTCACGTCCGCCAGAACCAAGTAAAAGTACATTTAGTTTCTTATCCATTTTCCCGTGATGGTGTTTGACTACAAAGGTAGTTATCGTTTTAAAATGGAACGTGTTGGTGCAAAACAATTTTTTACTCAATGTTGTAACTTAAATGAAACATAATCGTCATACATTTGAAAGTTAAAACCAAAAAACGGTTCATGACCGCCGAAGAGTTTAACAGATGCGTTGACTTATACTCCGATAGCATTTACCGCTTTGCGCTGAAGATGCTAAAGAATGCCGATTTGGCCATGGACAACGTTCAGGATTGCTTTGAGCGGTTATGGGTAAAGCACCGTGAGGTGGATTTTACAAAAGCAAAATCGTACCTGTTCACCTCGGCCTACCATGCTGCCATCGACAGCATAAGGAAAGAAAAACGGAAGCAGGAGTATGCAGGCGAGGCTTTTTTTGAAACTTCTACCTCTAATGGTTATTCCGATGCCATGGAGATAGTAGATAAAGCAGTAGAGAAGCTCCCTGAAATTCAAAAATCGGTACTCCTGCTACGCGATTACGAGGGGTACTCGTACGAGGAGATTGGCGAAATTACGGGACTTAACGAGTCGCAGGTTAAGGTTTACATTTACAGGGCAAGGTTGTTCCTGAAGGAACAGCTCGTAAGTATCGATAACTTGATTTAGGGCTATGACTATAAACCGAAATAACTACGAACTTTTTATCATCGATTACATCGATGGTAAGCTTAGCCCTGAGCTTACCGATGAGCTTATGGTTTTTCTTAATCAAAACCCTGATATTGCCCAGGAGATTGATGGACTAGCGGAATTTAGACTTACCCCAACTCCGGTTAAAGCCCCCTTTGCTAAGGAAACCCTTAAGCGATCGGCCAAGTTAACTGAAAATAGTATTACCGAAGCCGATTACCTTTGCATTGCTGAGCTGGAGAATGACTTAACTGTCCAGGAGACCTTGCAGCTAAACGAGCTTAAAAAAAATCACCCTGAAATTGCAAGCCTTTCAATCCTATACAGAAAAACCAAACTAATAGCCAACCAATCGGAAACCTTCCCAAGGAAAGCCAGCCTAAAGCATGCCCGTATTACCCCAACAATATCGCGCATTGCCTATGCAACCGCAAGCATAGTTGCTGTTCTGCTTATTGGTATCTACATAAACTCATTGCTTATTGCCAGGATGGAAAGCAACACGTTGGTTGCAATACAAAACCCAACCAACACCCTTGAGCAGGAGAATAAACCTGCTGAAACTACTGAGTTAACCAAACCAATCGACAATACGGTTCAGGAAACAAGGCGCAAACCCATTTTTCAACATTCCAAACCCACCGCTAAAGTTGAGGTAGCTCAGGTTACTGAAACCACAAATAGGGTAAGTGAAGAGGGAATTGAAACAATAGCTACCATTGAGCCTCAGGTTACCCAAACAGCTCAGCAGGAGGCAAAACCCAATATCAACATAAATAAAAACAACAGTTTAACTACTCAAGGTTCTATAACCGCAAAACAGTTACAACCGCAGGCAAAGGAACTCACTATTGGCGATATCGCCCTTAAAGGCGTACAAAAACTTGCCCAATCGGTTGGTATTAATGTTGATGTAAAGCAAACCGATGGCAACCAGGCAAAAAAAATAGTTGTAGAATCGAGGCTGCTGGCCGTTTCGGCTACAATTATGCCAAAAGAGGAGTAATCACAAATTTGTCAGTAGAAACACAAAAAACAGTTAAACATCTTGTTTCTTTTCCGAGTCATTCCGAATCATTCCTCAAAAAGTATTTCCGCCTCCCCATTTTTGGCTTAATGGACATATTTCAGGCTGACATAGTGTTTAACACCAATAAATATCGAACTTTGGGGAATTTGAATGTCATGAATAAAAAATTTGCTTTTACTGTGGTTCGAAAAGGACGAAGAAAAATGG